>ERZ761607.3003-NODE-3003-length-17047-cov-46.366643_pt1 | contig 17047 bp, 18 predicted proteins | sample MGYA00511164_ERZ761607 | MGnify/ENA primary metagenome ERZ761607 (study PRJEB28899, sample SAMN02445080) | bioreactor sludge metagenome | biome: EBPR sludge | place: Australia: Brisbane, Thorneside Wastewater Treatment Plant | collected 2011-06-22 ...
AGCCGTGAGCTGTGAAGCCGTGAGCTGTGAAGCCGTGAGCTGTGAAGCCGTGAGCTGTGAAGCCGTGAGCTGTGAAGCCGTGAGCTGTGAAGCCGTGAGCTGTGAAGCCGTGAGCTGTGAAGCCGTGAGCTGTGATACTTAGAAAAAATTCCCTATAAAGCTTATATAGTCAATTATATTAATAAGGGGCTTACTGCCCCTTTTATATATAATAGAGCCGTGAAGAATTATAAAAAATTTCCTAATCTCTTATCTTCGTCAATATAAATATCTATTGTTTTTTCAATTCTGCTTACAGCACTCAGCTTACGGCACTCAGCTATCAGCATTACCGCTTTACAGATTATAAAAAGTGGGGCTTACTGCCCCTTTTATATATAATAGTGAACTGAGAGCCGTGAAACTGTGAACTGTGAACTGTGAACTGTGAACTGTGAACTGTGAACTGTGAACTGTGAACTGATTATTCAGCGTTACTTCACGCTGTCTATATAATAATTTCTAAATTCTATCACTTCCAATCCTAAAACTTCCCTATCTCCCTTATAAACTCTCTAACTGCTGCACCAAGAACTTCTCTTAGCTCTCGTTTAATATCATTATCATCAGGAAGCGGATGAAGATATTCTGAGGTCGCAGAATATGTACCTCTATATTTTGGAGAACTAACTTCAATTTTTGCTTCTGAGTTAATTCTCTTCATGAGATCTTTTTCCGAAAGATTAGCTTCCCACGATTTAAGCTTAAGAATCAGCTTTTCTCCCTCTCCAAATCCTCTACTTACTCCGGAAGAAGACAAAGAGTCCTCAACAAAAAGGCGAACTATCTCCTTAACCTCTTGATCCTCCCCTCCAGATACAAGAGCCCTAGACTCCCTCTCATCTGAAACTTCAGAAACAGTAATTATTTTAGGTTCGACTCCACTAACAGAAACTGAATCAAGTGTTGGAGGATCTATCTCTTTAAGATTCGAGCAACCCGCTAGCATCAACAAAAGAACTAATTTTTTCATCTCTTAAAGCCTTCTCTAAAAAGCAATGTTTTGACCTGAATTTTTTTGCTGCCCAGATGGCAGACAGCCTTACTATAGGACTTTCATCAGATTCGGCAAGCAATTCCACAATGGGCAATATTTCTTCAAACTCCTGATTAACAGCAACATAGATCGCATTTCTTAGTAACCCTGATCTCCTTGCTCTACTAAATGAAGTGTGGCCGAACTTATTATCGAATTCTCTGTTAGATCTGATAGACAATATCTCTTCCAACTTAATAGATGCCTCTTCGTCTCCTACTCCATGATTGAACGGACAAACCTCCTGGCATATATCGCATCCGAAAACCCATTCTCCAATCATAGAGCGTTCCTCAACTGACAAAAAACCTCCCTTCTCTATCGTTAGATATGAGATACATTTTCGTGCATCAATTGAATAGGGCTCTACAATGGCACCTGTTGGACAGCTCCTTAAACATCTTGAGCAAGCACCACATCCTTTGAATATATTAGTTGTTGGCTCTATCTCCTGGTCAGTTAAGATCTCACCAAGCAAAAAGTAAGAACCAACACCTGGTCGTATTAACAAGGTATTCTTACCAATGAATCCTAGTCCGGCATTCCTAGCTAGCGGTCTTTCAAGCAAAGCTACGGCATCAGAATAAACCTTATATTTTCCATCAAGCCCCTCAACCAACTTTTTAGCGATCCTAGGAAGAGCAAGATGGTAATCTTCTCCAAATGCGTAACATGCTACCTGTCCATATCCCTTCCTATAGATACGCTCTCTCTTTTTATAAGGTACTGCAAAAGATATGATAGATTTTACTTCTGGTAGAAGAAATTCTGGGTCGCACAGATTTGGCTTTTCTAGATAAGACATCTCTCCTTGATACTTACTATCAAGCCAAATTTTGAGTTTACTTTTTTCTTTCTTTAAATGCTTAGGTTCACTAACCCCTAAAAGCACAATCCCAAGCTCTTGGGCAAGCTCACCAATATTTTTCAACATGAAGATTCCCAGGGGTCTTTCTTGAATGTACAGTAAAACCTCTAGAGCATAGAACCTTCTCCCCTTCTTCAATCATATCGGGATTTCCACACATAAAAACGTGCCCCTGTTCCGGAGAAAGATCCATAAAATAGGCACTAACACGTCCCTTATTGCACCAGGATGGTAGATTATCTTCTCTACTAACAAATGGTTGGTACTTTACATTGGAAAATCTCTTGATCTCATCCTGATAAGCAAGATCAGATAACTTTCTTACGCCATGAACTATCGTAAGATCTCGGTCTTTTGTGACCGGATCCTTCATCATTGAAATATATGGGGCAAGCCCGGTACCAGTACTGACCAATATTAAACTTTTTTCTTTTGGAACATCAGTCAATGTAAATGTTCCTGTTACTTTTGGGGCAATAAAGAGTCTATCACCAACTTTTAAAGCTGCCAGTCTTGATGTAAAAATGCCATCAGCTAGTAAAGAGATATAAAACTCGTAATACCCCTTTTCCGACGGTGGAGAGGCTACGGAATAAGCTCTTTTTATAATTTTATCAGGTGCCGGGGCTTCAACTTCTGGATTTGCCCAGTCTACTCTAACTGCACTTCCAGGAAGACCGATTGCTAGATATTGGCCAGGTATAAAATCTGCAACACCAGCATCTGGTTTAACTCGGATTATTATCAACTCCCTTGTAAGGTCTTCTCTATAAATAAGCTCACCGTTAAGCATAGATTTGATTTCTACCATGTCATAAGGTAACAGTCGATGGAGATAGCCCTATTAAGACCCCAGATTCCACAAAATACAGGAAGCATAGCAAGAACCTGTGCCGGCACTAAAACCAAACTTCACGTTATAGGTCCTACACCATTTGAAATCACAGAGAAGAATGTTAAGCGAGCTGGGCTAGATTACTGGCATCTTGTCGATCTTGTGGAACATAGTTCCTGGGATAATTTTTTAGAAGCTAACAAAGATAAAAGAATTATCGGGATAGAAACAACTGGCGAAAAAGATTATTTTGACTTTAATTTCGAACCAAGTGATATCTTACTTTTTGGTGGTGAGGTATCAGGAATAGACAGCGAGGCCGCCTCAAGGTGCGATGTAATCTTAAAAATTCCAATTGAGCCTAATACTGTAAGAAGCTTGAATCTTAGTAATTGTGTTTCGATCGTTTTATATGAGGCAATAAGACAGACAAGATAATTCCTTCTCCGTGGTCTTTGTGTTCTCTGTGGTTCAATTATATATGCTTAGAATCTGAATAATTCATTTCAAGGTCATCGATAAGTGCTTCTGAAGTTTTAGCATTTTTTATTAACCACGAAGACCACCAAGAACACGAAGGGATATGGTTAATTCTCTGTGGTCTTTATAGAACTATAATTATACACACTCATAATACTCAAACTATTAAAAATCTAATCACACTTAGACAGATAAATCCTTCTATCAGTGCGCAATTTTTCCTTATCTGCAATCTGCTCAAAAACACCCAAAACATCACAAACAGGCTCTCTTGAAAGAATAAATCCAGAGGCGATCTTCTGAGAGACAGTTACTCTTCTTTTTAAATTAAAAATAATAGGATCGAATAATTCATCTTGCTTTTCTTTAACAACCACTAAAGGTTCACTACCAACTATCTTATTGATCTCAACTGCTGCTCTATCGAAATCCTTTATAGCCCCCTTGACCCCTTCAGCGCTCCAAGCAAAAAGTATCCAAAATGAAATTGCTATAGGCAAAAATCTTCCTATTTTATCACTTCTTAATAAGTAGCTACTAAGAACACCCAATAAAACCGAAGCTCCAATTTTATATCGAACTGACTCAAGCCAAACAAAAGCTATATGTACTGAAGGAGAGTCTAAACTTAGAGGAAGGGAGAAAAGTTCAATAGCAGGAACACTCACGATAAGTATTGTTACTCCAGCAACGAACAATACCTCTGAGAGTTTTATAATTCTGCTCTTGCTTAAATCTGAGAGCCTTCTCCAGCCTTCAGTTAGATAATTTGAGAGGTACAATGCAAACCATGGAAACAGCGGAACCAAGTAGCTAAATCTCTTCCCTGATGCTACGGAAAAAAACAAAAGTCCGAACAAAAAGAAATTTCTCTCTCTAGTAGAAACGCCAAACGGTTTTAAAAATGAAATTAAAAGGACAAAACTCCACGGGAATGCCTTGCGAGCAAGATCTTTTATATAATAATACCAGGGCTCACTATTCACATCTGCCCCTCCGAAGAATCTTTGTAGATTTTCGAAAATTATCTGCCTTTCAAGAGTTGAGGATTCCCCATAAATTAAAAGTGTGCCGTACCAGAGGCTCCCAATGATAAGTCCAAAAAGAGCAGTTAAGATAATTTTCTGCCCCCCTAAAAAAAAACCACCCGCAACTGAGAGAATAAAACTTACAGGGCCTTTTGCTAAGATTGACAAACCTATAGCTAACGGAGCAAGGAATTTTTTTGACTTTACGATAGCTACAATCGAGGCTGTTACAAAGAAAGCAGCAGTCATATCTACTCTTGCATCCATCGCAGAATTCAAAAATCCGTGAGTTGAAAACAAGATTAGCGCTGTCAAACTAATATTTTTTGACTGATACAAATAAAGTAAGAGAAGTATTCCTAAGGCAGCCAATACATTCAGAGATCTTCCAAGGCCTGGGGTGATCTCAAAACCACTGGCAGCCAAAATCCAATGGTACAATGGTGGCTTTGAGACGGTTACCCCGTTTCTTGAAGGGGTAAGCCAGTTTCCTGTTTCTGAGATCTCCCAGGCGACTGAAAGCTCCCTGGCCTCAGTTGAGCTATTAACAGGCACATACCTTGTAGCAGGAACGAGTACTATAAAAATACTAAAAAGTAGAAGTGAAAATCTCAAGAAAAGATAAACCAGAGTACTGCTGATGAAGCAAATAGGAAGGCAATTATCTCAAAAAACAGCATAGAGTTTAAGGCTACGGAATCAAACAAATATTGTAAAGCCCCTAAAAAACGTCAGACCCTAGCTCAATCTGAAGAGAGTGCCTTTCTTTCTAGCTTCCACTTTTGCTCTAGCTTATCCAGGGCTCCCCCATAGGCCTGTTCTACCTGGTCTATTACACGGCTCATAGCAAACTGTGCTCCCTCAGAGAACCGTTCAGGTGGAGGAAAAAAAGCAAGGATACTAAAACATATCTCTCGCTCATCTATAAGGTATTTAGCAGCCTTTGAGAGCTTCATAGAGATATCCAAAATGTCAAAGGCAAGTTCGCTCTCGAGAGCCTTCACAAAAGAGGGTCCAAGTTCTTTTATTATTCTGTGCAAAAGCCCTGGAAAAACTTCACCTGGATAGTTTGCAAGGCCGTAACACCAACCTTCAATCTCGATCTTAAAAATCTGCTCGAATGTAGGTTCTTTCATCTATGCTGCATCTTCCCAAGGGATCATCTCTCGATCCTCTAAGGTTAGCTTAACATCTTTAAACATATCATGTAACGGAGAACTTGGATCGGAGGCCTGCCTTACCAGCTCTGCTATCTCTCCCTTTAATGACTCCATCTTAGAGATCGCCTGCTCATCAAGCCCTTTTTGAATAATTCTTGTAATCGCATCGTAAATTATAGGTAGGTACTGAACTAAAAGTAAGGTATCAACATCTTCTTCTTCAGCAAGTCCTCGTTTTCTTTTTTTCTTTACATTAGCAAGATTGAATATCTGAGCAACTTCGCTTGAATCAAGACCAACAGGCTCACCACGTCTTAGTCTATCCTGAATGTAGGTAGAAACATCGATGACTTCTCCGAGCATTAACCTTAGCTGTGGACTCTCATCAAGCATCGCAAATGAACTTGCTGAACGCATATCTGAGGCATATCCATTTTCTGGAGTAACATCTCGCAAGTGAAACTCTGGTTCATCAACCTCTAAAGATTCAGCCAAGCTTTGAGCCGCCTTTGCTCGCGCTTCAAGAGCTTCAGCGAGACTTAACCCTTCTAGAGTTTGCTTTTCCTGATAGTACTCCTCCAACTCGTCTGCCTGACCAGCTGCATTGTTAGTGCCTTTTTGAGCATTCTTAACATTTAGAATCTGACCATTTCTAATTCCATTTAAGAAGTTTCTTGTTTCTTCTCTATTTGTTTCTGGCTCTCCATGAATATGCTTTTTCTCTTCATGCTTTTTTTGAGTAATTTTTTTGTTTGGATCCTTAGGTGCCTTTGTCCTAACTGGTTGGGGAGGAACAGTTTTCTTTGGCTCAGGTTTTAAAAGCTCAGGGTTAAACCTGGTCTGAACATCCTTTAAAGATGTTTGAGCTTGGTCTTGATTTCTTTTATCTACACTACTCCTAGACATTACCCCTCTTATCGAGAGATAGCCTTATACTGCTTCAGGGAAAATTACTCATTAAAACAATAGTTTAGAGGAAGCGTCGTTTTCGCCAGAAAACGAGACAGAAAATATCGCATACCCTAAGCGGCAGAGCCTAGCATTTTAGCCGAAGGCAAAAACTAGTTATTGCTGGGTATATTTTACGAAGTCAGCCTTAAGCCAGTCCCTTTCACCGGCCACTTTTAGGACAAGTGCTCCATTTTTAGGGTCTGGGAACATCAAAAAGCGACCATCCCTATCCAAGAGAAATGTCTCTGGATATCCTGCAACTTCAAACTTTCTGGATAGTTCCCCGTAGAAATCGAGTAAAATCGGGAATGATATCTTAGAGCTTTTAAGAAATTCCTCTACATCTTTTTTCTCATCCTGAGTTGCTATACCGACTACAACGAAATTTTCACTACCAAGCGAATCTTGAAGTGCCTGTAAACTTGGCATCTCTGCAATACAGGGCGGACACCAGGTAGCCCAAAAGTTAACTAGTACGATTTTCCCTTTAAAATCTCTTAGTGAGACTTTTGCTCCAGAAAGATATTCAAGCTCGACCTTTGGTGGTAAAAGTCCGGGGGAGCGTCCCTCCCTCTCGCATGCGACTAAAGATAGTAAGAATATAAACGCTGCGCGAATCATTTTTTAGCTTAAAAAGCTCAAAAATGTATGAGCATAGCAGGGCGAGCGCGGTTTGGCGTAGCCAAAACGCGCCGTAAAAAACATTGCTTCGTTTGCCCTAAATCTTTCTATACTCAAAACTCACCTGCGTTTGGTATAAATGACACTCGCAATTACTTTTTGCCGTATTTTCGTTTAAATCTATCTACACGACCTTCTGTGTCTACGAGCTTCTCTTTACCGGTGTAAAAAGGATGGCAGTTTGAGCAGATAGTGACTCTTATCTCTTCGCTGGTTGAGCCAGTGGTAAAAGTAGCTCCACAGCCTGAGCAGTTAACTTTAGCCTCTGGATAGTATGTTGGATGTCCTTCTGATTTCATTGTTTGTCCAAAAAAGAAAGACCATATTGTAGAGAATTCAGACAGTTAGGTCAAGGAGCCAAGAGTAACACTCTGAAAACACTAGATAAGTAACTGGCACAATAAAAGCTAGAAGCAAAGGTAACCTTTTAGAGGATTAGATGATATGAAACAACTAATAGCCGCGATTTTAGTTTTAAGCACGATATCTGTTGCTGATGTTAACTATAAAAAACTACATAAAGAGTTAAGAAAAGAATTTAGATCTGAGTGTAAGGGAAAACTTAAAGGCCAACAGATAAAGGTTCAATGCAAGCATTTAAAGAGCCAATTGTTTCTCCTTCGCGAATTAATCAAAGAACAAAAAAAGAGTCAGGCCTGTATATTCGTTTATGATCCAGTTTGCGGTGTTGATGGAAAAACATATTCAAATATCTGTTTTGCAGATTCGCATGGTGTAGAAGTAGCTCATGCTGGGGAGTGTTTTTAGAATCGATGCCACAACCACCGAAAGTTGTGCATAGTTAAATTAGATACAAGTAACGGGCAAATTCCAAAATTTCATTCTTCAACGCAGAGTTCGCAGAGTTACACAGAGAGACTACCTCTGTGCAACTCTGCGAACTCTGCGTTTTAAATACATTCAAGAACTTTTAATCTTACAATCTCAAACTAACCAAAAAACTCTAACGCAAACTTATATCCCTTATCCCACTGAGTGATCTTGAATGACTCATTTGGTGCATGGATTGAATCCTCTTCAAGACCAAATCCAACTAATACAGGAACTGCTCCAGAAACTTCTGTTAATGATACTAAAACCGGGATACTTGCTCCTTCCCAAATATATAGTGGCTCAACACCTGTTGATTTGATTAGAGCATTCTTTGCTCGTGCTACAGCAGGAGAACTAATAGGTACTCTTAACGCACGTCCAGCTGCACAGGAGTCGATGATTTTAAATGTAAGTCCTAATGGAGTTTGAAGTTTCAGGAAATTAGTTACAAGCTCTAACGTCTCTTTAGGGTCCTGATCATACGCCAATCTTATTGAAAGCTTAGCATTAGCTGTAGATGGAATAATTGTTTTTGAACCTTCATCAATATGACCACTCCTTAGGCCGTTAATCTCTATCGTAGGTAAAAACCCCCTTCTAAGGGCGATACTTTTTCCTTTTTCTCCACCAAAAGGCATCACTCCTGTTAAGCCATGATACATAGCCTCAGTGATAGGGAACTTTTCAGCTAGTGCTAGCTCCTCTTTTAAAGGCTCTTTAACTGAATCATAGAATCCAGGGATCCCGATTCGACCGTTCTCGTCGTGCAAAGTCCCTAACATCTTAACAAGCGCTAAACTTGGGTTTGGCGCTACGCCCCCATGAACACCTGAATGTAGATCTTTTGATGGGCCAATTATCTGTACTTCAAGATGACAGATCCCTCTAAGCCCCATTGTCAGAGCTCCAACTCTTTCATCAATAGTTCCGGTATCGCAAACAAGCAACGTATCTGCTTTAATTTTACCTTTTATACTTGAAAGTATCTGAGAGAGTCCTACGCTCCCTGACTCCTCCTCCCCTTCTATTAAAAAAATCACCTCTTCTTTAAGAGAATCAGCTCTTGCCTTAACTGCCTGAATTACATACCAAAGCTGTCCCTTATTATCCTGAGCCCCCCTACCATAAACCCGTCCTTCTCTTTCGGTAAGCACGAAGGGATCTGTTTTCCAAAGCTCAATCGGTTCAGGTGGCTGAACGTCGTAATGACCATAGATTAAAGTCTTGGTATCTCCTGACCCGATCCTCCCATAAACAACTGGCTTTCCCGTCGGGGTTGGAATCAGCTCTGTTTTTACTCCAAACCCCTGAAGATAATCAGATAACCAGATTGCACAGTCTGTACACTCGGACTCAAACTTAGGATCGGCGCTTATACTCTTAAATGCGATAAAATCTGATAGCTTTTCCACGATGACAAAGTTACAACTTTTCAAGAAAAAACGCTCGAAGTTTCGAGATTGCTATTGCCGATTTTTCTCCAGACCGATAGAAATACTAATGTCACAAGGAGATTTATGCGAAAAATAGTAAGTTTTTTAATTCTAGCACTTTTGTTCGTTGGATGTTCATCAAGCGACAAGGACAGCACTGGCCTTTCAGAAGCTGATCTTGCTGCTCAAAATGCACGATTCGGGGACGGTAATATTCCATTTGCTGAAGGAGAAACCGGTCTTTTTAGAAATATATACTTTGATTATGACTCTTCGACTGTAAACGACAGAGGCAGGCAAGATGTAGAGTATAATGTGCAAGTTCTAAAACAGAATCCAAGCATGAAGTTATCCCTGGAGGGTCACTGCGACGTTCGAGGCACCAAGGAATACAATATGGCCCTCGGCAACAGAAGGGCTCAAGCCGTATTCGATATGCTAATAGCTTATGGCATTGAGAGAAGCAGGTTAACTACCATTAGCTATGGCGCTGAAATACCATTAGATCCAGGATTTAGTGAGCTTGCGCACGCTAAAAATAGGCGTGTTCATTTTGCTAGGGGATACTGAGTCCTCTCAACATTGGAATAGCTACTCAATAAGTGTATTATCCACCGATGGGTAAACTTTTGGACTCTATCCACTCTCCCCTGGATTTAAGAACTCGTTCTACTGAATCACTAAAAGAATTATGTAAGGAGCTGCGAGAAGAGTTAATCCAGTCTGTTTCGGAATCCGGAGGACATTTTGCCTCAAGCCTTGGCGCAACAGAAATTACTGTGGCACTACACAAAGTTTTCGATACGCCAAACGACAGAATTGTCTGGGACACTGGACACCAAGGTTACATCCATAAGATGTTGACTGGAAGAAGAGAGCAACTGCCAACAATTAGAAAGAAAGACGGAATATCAGGCTTTTTAAAAAGAGAAGAAAGTGAGTTTGATACTTTTGGTGCTGGACATGCAGGAACCAGCATTTCGGCAGCCGTTGGAATGAAAGTAGCCTGCCCAGAAAAGAATGTAGTAGCAGTAATTGGCGATGGTTCAATCACAGCTGGTATGGCATTTGAAGCACTAAACCATGCTGGATCATTAAACCTAAAAGGTTTCGTGGTAGTGATTAACGATAACGAGATGTCAATCTCAGAAAACGTTGGCGCTCTTTCTTGGGCATTTTCAAGAGCAGTAACCTCGAAGTTCTCAACCGAAGCAAGAAAGAGATTTAAATCTTTACATCAAAAAGGATTCGTACCAGAGATCATTTACAAAGCGATAGATCGAGCAGAAGAAGCAACCCAAGGGTTCCTCGCAACACCTGCTATGCTCTTTGAGGCACTTGGTTTTCGTTATATAGGCCCAATCGATGGGCACGATCTAGAAGATCTTATCCCTGCACTCGAAAATGCAAAAAACCAGGATGGGCCAGTTGTAATTCACGCAGTAACAGTAAAAGGAAAAGGTTACGATCCTGCCGAAGAAGATCCAATTACTTGGCATGGGGTAACACCTTTTAATCCTGAAAAAGCCAAATTTCATCAAAGCTCAAGCGGAGCTCCTTCTTACACATCAATTTTTTCGAAAGCTGCAATCGCACTTGCTAAGAATAATAAAGACGTAATTGCTATCACAGCTGCAATGCCAGGCGGTACAGGACTTGATAAGTTTCAAAAAGAGTTGCCAGATCAATTTTTCGACGTAGGAATCTGCGAGCAGCATGCTGTAACATTTGCAGCAGGATTAGCTACGGAAGGCAAACGTCCTATTTGCGCTATTTATTCAACCTTTCTTCAACGCGGATTCGATCAGGTAGTGCACGATGTGTGCGTTCAAAATCTGCCAGTTTGCTTTGCTATGGATAGATCTGGGCTTGTAGGAAATGATGGCGAGACTCATCAGGGACTTTTTGATGTCGCTTTCCTTAAATCTCTCCCCAACATGGTGATAATGTCTCCAAAAGATGAAAATGAACTTCAGGCAATGGTTGCTACGGGAGTTTCCCATGAAGGACCTACTGCTATTAGATATCCTAGAGGATCTGGCTTAGGGGTAGCTCTCGATTCAGTTTTATCGCCGCTTGATATTGGCAAAGGAGAGATTGTTGTTCATGGTGAAGAGATTCTTCTAATCTGTCTTGGACCTATGGTTCAAAATGGAATCATGGCTGGATCAATCATAAATAAAAACTATGGGGTAAATCCGACAGTAGTAAATGCAAGATTTGTTAAGCCTTTGGATATTCAGCTAATAAGAGATCTGGCACTTAAACACAATGTCATAGCTACTATAGAAGATCATAGCTTGATTGGTGGCTTTGGTGGAATGGTGGTTGAAGCTCTTAACGACTGCGGAATATCCAAAAATGTTATTCGTTTTGGCGTAGGAGATCATTTTGTTCCTCACGCTTCACAAAATGAGCAATATGAAGCAGAAGGATTACTACCAAGTCAGATTGCAAAACGCCTATCAATGCTTCTTCCCTTAGCAGCTGCTGCAGTGTGAATTTTGGGGGCTTTGTTGTAATTTTATCAATATCCTTCAGCCTAAAATACCTTGGCGAGATTTTTGACTTTATTTGAACGCAGAGTTCGCAGAGCTACACAGAGTAGTCCTCCGTGTAACTCTGCGAACTCAGCGTTTTAATTTTATAATACCTTTTTGATTACTATACTCTTGGAACGTTAACGCCCTTTATCCTTGAATCACCCTCAAATCTGGCCCGAAATTCTTCCTTATTATCCATCAGGATATATTCACCTGGTAGAACCTCAACTCCCTCAACTTCTCGCTTAGCGTTATTTGGAAGAATCGCTAATTTCGAAAGTGGTGTGATATCAGAGACAGAGAGGTACTCTCCTTTAGCCCTGATATCTTTTAGCTTAGTTCCTAATGAAAGATTAACACCACTACCTATAAAGTTATCATCGCCTAATACTATACCGGTACCAATCCTGACAAATGATCCTAAGAAATTTCTATTACCAATCATAACGGGCTTTGCATTTGCAGGACTTAAAACACCTTCCAAACTAACAAATGAACCAATTTTGTTTTCATTTCCAATTTGAGCAGCACTCCCTAAGGAAGCATGGGAATCAATTAGATTTCCATCTCCTATATACACTCCAAGATTCACTGCAGCATGAAACATAAATATGTTAGATCTTCCAACATATGTACCGTTTCTAATCATTGCAGATGGGATAATCCTGTTTCCATCAGTCAAAAGTCTCTCCTTTCTTACTGACATTAAACTTGGAAACTTATCGATTGCACTTGGATTATCAGAATAAAAGTATCCATCGGAAGAAAGATATTTGTTTGGTAAAAATAAAAATGAGTCGATTAAAACTTGACGCTCATTCTCATTAACGCTTCTAAATATCCCTTCATTAAATAGTCCAAATATAAGCTCAGATCTTACTTTTTTATATTCATCACTAGGATTATCTACACTGAGTTTTACTACTATCTCTTCAATCTCTTCTCGCTTATCAATAGCAAAGTCATTTACAACAAAAGGGGAAGTTTGAGAGAGAGATCCACTAACAATAATTCCATTTGACTTTTTAGCAACACAATACACAAGCCTACCCACCCTTAACTTCAAGCCACGCAGTGTCGTAGATCTCCTGAGCCTCACCTATATCGGTAAGGAAAGTTAGTGAGCTTAAATCATCAGGATAAGCATTTTTATCATTAACAAGATTTTCATCAAGAAAATCTTTAGCTGCCTTATTTGGAGTTGCATAGCGGATCTCGTTTGCAATAGATGCTGCTACTTCAGCTCTCAGGATGTAATTAATAAATTCGAATGCTCCATCTTTATTAGGGGCCTTTAGAGGCACACAAAGAAGGTCTAGTGCAATCTCAGAGCCTTCCTTAGGAAGAATCAGTTCTATTGAAGGGTTCTCCTTTTTTGCCTGCAATATATCTCCTGAATATCCTTGGGCAATCCAGATATCTCCAGCTCCAAGCATGTCGATATACTGATCTGAGGTATACGCAAATACGAGCTCTTTCTGCTTTAGCATCTCCCTTTTGGCATGATCGATCTGACCTTTATCTGTTGAATTAATTGAATGTCCAGCAAGTGTTAAAGCTGGAATGAACCCGCTTCTCGGATCGTCAAGAATTGATATCTTGCCCTTATACTTAGGATCCCAAAGAATACTCCAGGAAGTTACCTCTTCTTTTACATGTTCAGTATTAATTCCTAAACCCACTGTTCCCCAGTGATATGGGGCACAAAACTTACTTTCCGGATCGAAAGGCTTATTAAGATATTCTTCAGAGATATTTTTAAAATTTGGAATTTTGGCCTTATCAAGAGGAGCTAGTAAATTTTCCTCTCTCATAATGTCGACCATGTAATCGCTTGGAACTATTACGTCGTAGCCTGAAGCGCCTGCCTGAAGCTTTGCAAGCAATTCTTCATTACTGGAAAAATTATCGTAAGTAACCTTGTAGCCAAACTCACTTTCGAAATCTTTAATCGTGCTCTCACCTATATAGTTCGCCCAATTATAGATTCTTAGCTCTTTTTTCGAGTCGGTTTTGCATCCCAAAACGAATATTAAAATTGTAATGAATAGTATTCTCATAAAGATGATTTTTATCGTGTAAATGCCTTCGAGTCTACCCTTGCGACTATCAGGGCTATCGATATAGCTGCAATGAATAAAATCGTTGAGAGCGCATTAATTTCAGGGGTTACCCCAAACTTAACTAGAGAATATATCCTTACTGGAAGGGTGGTTGAGCCAGGCCCTCCAGTGAATGAAGCAACGACGTAATCATCAAAGGAAAGTGTAAAGCTTAAAAGAGCAGCCGCAATAATAGCACCTTTTAGCTGAGGTAAAACTACACCTATTATAGTTTGCCTATCAGTAGCTCCCAAATCTTTTGCTGCAAGTTCAACTTTTTTATCCAAAAGTGCAAGCTTACTTGACACAACGAGAGCAACAAATGCTGAACAGAAGGTTATATGAGCTAAGGTAATAGACCAAATTGATAAAGGAAAAGATATTAACACAAAAAGCGATAGGCTTGATAAGCCTAGAACTATATCTGGAATATATAAAGGCAAAGACACAAGCATTTTAAAAAACTTCGACACCCTCGTCCTGATTAAATAGTATGCAACAATCACTCCAAGAATCGTTGAAAATACTGTGGAGATAAGTCCAACCTTCAAAGAATTTATTAATGCATCAGCTAACATCGTGTTACTAGCTAGCCTCTGATACCAGATCAATGAAAACCCTTCCCACTCCCTCCTACCTGAATTGAAGCTCATTACAATAACTACAGCGATCGGCAGATAAAGAAACAACAGGGCAAAATAGCCTATAAGTTTTATGTACCAGAGCTTCGCCACTTTCTACCTATCCAAAAAACACACAGCAATAAAAGTGTCGATACAACTGTTAGACTTGCTCCAAGTGGCCAGTTTCGTGATAGCAGATATGCATCGCGAATACTTGATCCAATCATAGCATTCTTTGCACCTCCCAAAAGATCGTTCACTACAAAATCTCCAAATGTGAGTATAAATACAAAAAGAAGTCCAACTCTCACTCCAGGAGATATACATGGCAGAACCACTTTAATTATTGACTGCAATCCTGAAGCACCAAGATCCCGTGCCGCAAAGTATATTCGACTATCAAATCGCTCTAGACTTGAATAAAGTGGCAGAATCATAAAAGGAAGATATATATATGTAAGTCCGATTATTACTGCCCAGGGAGTCCCAAGTAGATCAAGCTGCCTTAAAATAATCTTCCATCCGTATATTCTGACCAAAAAATTCGTCCAGAATGGTAATATCACTAAAAAAAGGAGCATAGCTCTCCATTTTTTTGAACTAACGATCACTACAGCAGTAGGAAAGCCTATTAAAAGACATAAGAATGACACCACAGTGGCGTAGCCTAAAGATCGGAGAAAAGGGAATCCATAGTGTAAAGTTCTCTTATATCCCTCTAGTGAGAAACTAAAATCTATCGGCGAGCCTTTAGTTAAAAAACTACAAAAAACTACAAGCAAAATTGGTATTAGAAGAAATAAAATATACCAGCCTTGTACAATCTTCTTCACACTACCTCAAAGGATCCACTTGTGCAGCGAACTACCACAGAATCACCTATCTGCCTTGGAGAAAGATCATCGTCCACTGGGACTAGCACCTTTATCTTCCCAAGCTCAGTTTTAATTAGATAAAGAATAGAAGCTCCTTGGAACAATCTAGAAATAACTTCTCCAGTCAAAGAAAATACTGACACACCGTCATTTAGTTCAAACCACTCAGGTCTTATTACAACCCCTCTGATTTCACCGGATTGAAACTTTTTTGTTATAGGTACCGAAATAGAATTTGAAAGTAATATTTTATCCCCTTCCACTTTACCATCAAGAATGTTTGATTCGCCTATGAATGAAGCTACAAATCTTGTTGCTGGTGAGTCGTAAACATTTTCAGGAGTACCAAGTTGCTCGATCGATCCGCTGTTCATTACTGCAAGCCTGTCAGCTAGACTCAAAGCCTCCTCTTGGTCATGAGTAACGCAGATAAAAGTCATCCCCAATGACCGTTGAAGAGCCTTTAGTTCAAGCTGCATCTCTTTTCTAAGTTTTGTATCAAGGGCACCAAAGGGTTCATCAAGAAGCAAAAGTGATGGCTCATCTATTATTGCTCTTGCTATAGCAACCCTTTGTTGCTGCCCACCACTTAGTTCTTCTGGATATCTATCCTTGAACTCTAAAAGTGATACAAGATCTAGCTTTTTTAAAACTCGCTCTTCCAGATCAACTACACCCTTAATTCTCAAACTAAACGCGACGTTTTCAAAAACAGTAAGATGGGGGAAAAGTGCATAACTTTGAAAAATAGTGTGTATCGGTCTTTTATTAGGAGGCATGTTCAAAAGAGAATGGCCTTCTAAAATAATATCTCCTGAATCAGGGCTCAGATGGCCAGCTATCATGGAAAGAAGTGTTGACTTACCACACCCGCTTGGACCAAGCAGATAGAAGCATTCCCCTTTTCTTACCTCAAGATTAATACCCTTGCAGGCTTCATTAGAGCCAAATCTCTTATTAATACCCTCAATCTTTAGCATCTATGACTCTTATAGAGTATTTTTATGCCCCTAAAAAGATTATTCCACTTACTAGGATATTCAGTGATAATGAATCTAATGAAGTTAGATATTAAGTCAGTCATGACCTCCTGCCCCTATAAAATTCAAGCTGACGCTTCAGTTGATGAAGCGATAAGTACAATGGAATTAAGAGGAATTCGACATCTTCCAATCGAAAAGGATGGAGAGCTGATCGGGATCGTTTCATTAACTTCAGCGCGAGTTAGTAAAGCAGTTTGCGACTCCCTGAGTTATTGCCCAAATGTTGGCGAGATTGCTCAGACCGAGCCTTTAATTTTTCAAGAAAATGAGTCTTTAGCAAAAGCTGCTAAAGTAATGGCAGAGAAAAAAGAAGACTGCGCTCTAGTTGGAAACTCTGATGGCGATGTCACTGGGATTTTCACAGTTACTGATTGTTTAAAAGTTTTGGCTATGGTTTTGGAGGATAGGAAATAGAAAGGCGCTAATTCCTTGGTGGTCTTTGTGTTCTCTGTGGTTCAATTAGGTATTACGCAATACATCGCGGACAGGTTAACGACAGAACATCGCTTACAGGTC
>ERZ761607.3004-NODE-3004-length-17046-cov-4.659290_pt1 | contig 17046 bp, 14 predicted proteins | sample MGYA00511164_ERZ761607 | MGnify/ENA primary metagenome ERZ761607 (study PRJEB28899, sample SAMN02445080) | bioreactor sludge metagenome | biome: EBPR sludge | place: Australia: Brisbane, Thorneside Wastewater Treatment Plant | collected 2011-06-22 ...
GCCCCGGATGGGGCCGAGTGGATTCCCTCGCTGAGAGCGCTGAGAGAGGGCGGCAAGACCCTGATCGACAGCCGTCAGCTCGACCAGTCGCTCACCCACAACGCGGCCGACGATCACGTCGAGGTCCCCGTCGCGGTCGAAGTCCGCCACCACCACGCCGTGGCTGCGGTTGTGCTCGAAGAAGTCCGTCGTCGCGACCTCGGTGAAGCGCAGCCCGCCCTCGTTGCGGTAGAGGTGTCCGCGGTTGCCGGGGTAGTCGCTGGCGCCGACGTACACGTCGAGCCGCCCGTCGCCGTCGAAGTCGAAGAGCGCGTTGGTCATGTGCCCCTCGTCCCAGTCCGTGCGCGTCCCGTGATCCACGGCGAGCCCGCTCTCGGCGTCCGGGATCCGCGTGAAGGTCGCGCTCCCGTCGTTGACGAGGAGCTGTCCTCCGTCCGAGCCGGCGCCCGCCCACCAGTGTTTGATCTCGCCGGTGAGCAGATCGAGATCGCCGTCGTTGTCGACGTCTCCCGCGCTGACCTGCGCGCTGTTTCCGCCGAGCCGGAACGGGCGGCGATCCTGATCGTGACTCCAGTTGGGGGAGCACGAGATCGCCGGAGAAGGTACGTCGGCGCAGCCCTCGGCCGCGCGGTTGCTGGCACAGAAGCAACGCGCGAACTGGTTGTCTTGCCACGTTTGATCCGCGTCGAACGCGAACCCGCTCGCGATGGATCGGTTCTCGTAGCTCACGACGCCGTCCGCCATGCGCGCGTGCCACAGGTGGTTGGGCGCGCGGCCGTACGAAGGCACGAGCAGCTCGGCGAGCCCGTCGCCGTCGAGGTCGCGCGCGAGCGAGGCCCACGCGCGGCTGTGCGCGCGCGCCGCGTCGAGATCCGCGAGGTCGTTCCAGTCCTCGGTCATCATCCCGCGCTCTTCGGTGACCTCGACGAACACGCCCGTTCCGTCCCCGCGATACAGGCGATCCCAGAGGAACACCGTGCCGCCGCCGACCGTCGCGTTGTGCTGCGGGACGAAGAGGTCGAGCACGCCGTCGCGGTCGAAGTCGACGAAGCTCGCGCCGGCGGGCGCGTGCAGAATCGTGTCCGTCAGATCGCTCTCCGGGCCGAGCACGAAGTTGCCCGCGCCGTCGTTCAGAAAGATCGCGGGCCGCTCCGTGCCCGCCGACTCCACCCGCGTCGACACCCCGAGGTACGCGTCGAGGTCGCCGTCGCCGTCGACGTCCGCGAAGGCCGCGATCTCCACCGGGCGCCCCACGGATCCGTCGCGGTTCGCGAGCAATCCGGACGCTTGCGTGACGTCGACGAAGCCCTCGCCCGTGTTGCGCAGCAGCCACGTGCGGCGGGTGTCCTCCGCGCCGAAGCCGTCCGCGCCCTGTCCGCCGCGACGCACGAGCAGATCGGTGAGCCCATCGCCGTCGACGTCCGCCACGTTGAGACGCACGCCCTCGATGCCCCGCAGGCCCCACGCGTCAGTCGCCTCGACGAACGCGGGCATCCCCGGGCTCCACGGCGTCGGGGTCACACACGACGGCGCGGGCAGCGGCTCCACACACGCGCCGGCCTCGCAGACCTCGGCGTCGCCGCAGACCGCGCCCTCCGCGGTCCCACAATGGCAGAGCCCGTCCACCTCGCTGCACGTGTTGCCTTCGCCGCAGACCACGTCCTCGCAGAGCGAGGTGGGGCTGGAGGAGCAGGCGACGACGAAGAGGAGACCGAGGGCGCGACGCATCGGCGCGAAGTAGCACCCACACCTACCGACCGGCGTGATGGATCACACCGAGCGTGAACGTGGTTCAGATCGAGCGCGTCGCCATCTTTCGCGCTTCTCCGCGTGGTTCAGTTCGCGTCGAGCTCGGTCGGTTCGTCGGCTCCCAGCCCACAGCGCAGCGCGAGCTGCTCGGGCACGGGGAGGGCGCCGAGCTCCAGACGCTCCCAGGACTCCAACGCCTCGCGCGCATGCTCGACGATCGCACGCTCGTAGAGCCCGCGCGCACGCGCGCACTCGCCTTCGACCGCCGCGATCTCCGAGCGCAGCCGTGTCGCGTCGCTCGCTCGAATGCCCGTGCGCTCGCCGATCGTCAGCACCGCCTCCGCGCGCTCCGGGCTCTCCGCCGCGAGCGACCAACCCGCCGCGAGGTACGCGTCGCCATTCCACGGTGAAAGCCGGATCGACCACCAGCCATCGTCCGCCTGGGCGGCGACCCGACGAGCGGCGAGGCCTCCGAGCGCGACCGCGAGCCCGAGCGAGCCTGCCACCACCACCGCGCCGAGCGGTCGCCAGGCGCGCGGCGCGCGAAGACTCTGCGCGAGCACGACCAGCACGAGCGCGGCTACCAGCGCGCCGCTCCACGCGCGCGTCGGTACCAAGGCGGGCCCGAGTGCGTCGACGCCGAGCGCGATCACTGCGAGCGAAGCGCCGAGCGCCGTGCCGACGTTCGCGGCCGGTGCCGACTCCTCCGGCAAGAAGCGGCGCGCGAGCGTGCGCGACGCGCGCGGCAGCGAGAGCGCCGCCACCGTCGCGATCACCGGCGCGACGAACGCCTCTTCCATCGGGAATCCCGCCACGATCGTCCTGAATCAGTCGTCGATCTCGACGATCAACGGCGCATGATCCGACGCGCCTTTGCCCTGGCGCTCGCCGCGATCGACCACCGCGCCGATCACGCGGTCTGCGACCGTCGACGTCGCGTACACGTGATCGATCCGCAGCCCGTGGTTCCGTTCGAAGCCCATCGCGCGGTAGTCCCACCACGTGTAGACGCCGCCGCGCGGGTGGAACGGGCGCACCACGTCCACCAGCCCGAACGCGCGGATCCGCTCGAGCGCCGCGCGCACCTCCGGGTTCGCGAGCACGCTGCCTTCGAAGTCCTTCAGCGAGACGTCGTCCGCGAAGGGCGCGACGTTGAAGTCACCGCAGAGCGCGAGCGCGTCGTTCGGCGAGAAGCGTGCGTCGAGCTCCGCGCGCAGCCGCTCCATCCACCCGAGCTTGTAGGCGTATTTGTCCGAGCCCATGTCGCCGCCGTTCGGGAAATACGCGGAGATCACCGACACGTCGCCGATGCGCGCGCCGATCAATCGGGCGTGCTCGTCCGCGCCGTCGTCCTTCATCCCGTAGAAGACGTCTTTGGGCTCCTGCTTGGAGAGGATCGCGACGCCGTTGTACGCGCGCTGTCCGAGGTGCACCGCGTAGTAGCCGGCGCCGCGCAGCTCGAGGTGCGGGAAACCCTCGTCGAGCACCTTCGTCTCTTGCAGACACACCACGTCGGGCCGTTCGCGCGCGAGGAACGCGAGCAGCCGCTCGTGCCGCGCCTTGATGCTGTTCACGTTCCACGTGGCGAGCTTCATGCGCGCGACCATCGCACGAATCGACGCGCGCGCAGTACGATGCCGCGCATGTCGACCCAGGCCGTCACCACTCCCAAGGCCCCCGCCGCCATCGGGCCCTATTCGCAAGCCATCCGCGCCGGCGGCTTCCTCTTCTGCTCGGGCCAGATCGCCCTCGATCCCGCGACGGGCGAGCTCGTCCCGGGCGACGTGCGCGTCCAGACCGAGCGCGTGATGCAGAACCTCGGCGCGGTGCTCGCCGCGGGCGGCAGCGGCTGGGATCGCGTCGTGAAGGTCACGATCTTCCTCACCGACATGAGCGACTTCGCCGCCGTCAACGAGGTCTACGGCCGCTACTTCGACGGCCTCACGCCCCCCGCGCGCGCGACCGTCGCGGTGCGCACGCTGCCGCGCAACGTCGACGTCGAGATCGACTGCGTCGCGCTGCACGACTGAACGCGAACGCCCGGAGCATCGAGCCCCGGGCGTCACGCCGTGGAAACGTGGGTCACCCTCCGCAGGTGCGCGTCCGCGCGTAGTGCACGCGAACACGAACCTGATCGTAGAACATCGTCGAGTAGCCGGCGTCCGAGCGCGCCTCCAGCGCGACCTCGATGCCCACGATCGTCGCACCGGCGGGCACCGCCGACAGATCGAACCCGCCGTAACCTTGTGAAACGGATAGACCGGGGTTCTGCACGCGGAGTCGGAAGCTCGCCGCGCCGAGCTCGGCAGGCGTCCAGGTGCGACCCCACGTGTCCGTCGCGCCCCCTGTCGTCCGAACCGTGTCGGTGCTGTTCGAGTGAACGGAGGAGACGTCGGTGGCGCTCCACGTCGCGCCTCCGTTCCAAGAGAGCGAGATCCACGGGCAGTTGCAGCCGGGTCCCTTCGCCGACGTCGCGTAGACGTCGTCGCTGGCAAACATGTTGGCGGCGTTCGTGAATCCGTTCGGAGCCGCGGTCGTCGTCGGGGCTTGCCACGCGGTCACGCTTCGGACGGTGGTCGCGAACTCGCAACCGTCGGCGTCGTTTCCGTTGCAGTCCTCGTAGCCCATCGCGCAGGCGGAGATCGCACACGTACCCGTCGCGCAGGTCGCGGTCGCGTTCGCGCGCGTGCAGGCGGTGCCACACGCCCCGCAGTTCGTGTTCGTCAGGAGCGACGTCTCGCATCCGTCGTCCGCGATCGAGTTGCAGTCGCCGTAGCTCGAGGCACACGAACCAATCGCGCAGCCACCGTCTGCGCATGCGGCGACCGCGTTCGCAAGGGAGCAGGTGCGGCCACACGCGCCACAGTTGCTCACGGTATCGAGTGCGACCTCGCAACCGTCGACGGGACTGACGTTGCAGTCGTCGTAACCGACGTCACATGCGGCGATGGTGCACGCGCCATCCGTGCATGAGGGACTCGCGTTGGCCAGTGCGCACGCGGCTCCGCAAGCGCCGCAGTTCTCGACGGTGTCGAGCGTCGTCTCGCAGCCATCGACCGACATCACGTTGCAGTCACCGTAGCCGGCGTCGCACGCCACGATGGCGCACGAGCCATCCACACACGCCTCGGAGGCACCCCCGAGGTCGCACGTCGCGCCGCATGCACCGCAGCTCGTCAAGGTGTCCAGCGGCGTCTCGCACCCGTTGGAGACCTCGGCGTCACAATCGCCGTATCCCGTCGAGCAACTCGCGATGCCGCAGCTTCGGTCCGTGCACACCCCGATGCCGTTGGCAGGGTCGCAGAGGGTGCCGCACTCGCCGCAGCTCGTCGTCGACGCGAGGTCCGCCTCGCATCCGTTCGACGCATCGCCGTCACAATCGTCGAAGCCCTCGTCGCACGTGGTGATGGCGCACCCTTCAGGTGTGCACTCGGCTGTCGCGTTGGGAAGGGAGCACGTGCAGCCGGCGTCTCCCGCACCAGCATCCCGCTCTACGCCCGCGTCGTCGCCGCCCGCGTCGGTGGTCACGCCAGCGTCGGTCGCGCTCGCGTCGCCTCCTCCTGCGTCGTCAGGTCCGCTGCCGCCCGAGCCGCCGCAGCCGAGAAGGACGGCGATGAGGAACGAGAGTCGAGTTCGGTTTGAGTGAGTCATCGCAGCGCACGGTAAACGTCCGCTGCGAGAAGAGTCCACGGTTGGGGGCAAAAGCCTGGCACGTTCGGCCCTCGACCCATGGGTTCCCGTCGTTCGAGCCGGTGGTCTTCGCGCGGGCGATCAGGCGAACGGTTCGGTCAGCCCGATCGTCTGCTCGCGATCCGGACCCACGCTCACGATGCCGATCGGGCAGCCCACGAGCTCCTCGATCCGCGCGAGGTACTTCCGCGCGTTCGTCGGGAGCTCCTCCAGCGTGCGGCAGTGCGTGACGTCTTCCGTCCAGCCCGCGTGCGTCTCGTAGATCGGCTCCACGCGCTCGAGGCCTTCGAAGGGCGGCTCGTCGATCACCTCGCCGTCCAGGCGATAGCCCGTCGCGAGCTGCAGCTCCGGCATGCCCGTGAGCACGTCGAGCTTCGTCATCGCGATCGAGGTCATCCCGTTCACGCGCGCCGCGAAGCGCAGCGCCGGCAGATCGAGCCAACCGCAACGTCGCGGCCGTCCCGTGGTCGCGCCGAACTCCGCACCCGCTTGGCGGAGCGCCTCGCCGGCCTCGCCGTGCAGCTCGGTGGGGAAGGGCCCGCCGCCCACGCGCGTCGCGTACGCCTTGCAGATCCCGATCACACGCTCGATGCGCGTCGGTCCCACGCCGCCGCCGGTGCACGCGCCGCCGCTCGTGGCGCTCGAGCTCGTCACGAACGGGTAGGTGCCGTAGTCGATGTCCAGCATCGTGCCCTGCGCGCCCTCGAGCAGCACCTTCGCGCCGCGCGCGATCGCATCGCCCGCGCGTCGCGCTCCGTCTGCCACGTACGGACGCAGCCGCTCCGCGTGCGCGAGCAGCGTCGCCGTGATCTCGCTCGCCGACGGCGTCGTCCCGCCGAGCGCCTCGATGCGCGGGCTCCACGACGCGAGGTTCGCGGCGACCTTCGCCTCGAGCCCCGGACGGATCAGATCACCGACGCGCACGCCGACGCGGCCGACCTTGTCCTCGTACGCCGGCCCGATGCCGCGCTTCGTGGTGCCGATCTTCGGGTCCGCCTGCTCGCGCAGCGCGTCGATCAGTCGATGGTGCGGGAGCACCACGTGCGCGCGATCCGCGACGAAGAGGCGCCCCTTCGTCGAGATGCCGCGCTCTTCGAGCAGATCGATCTCTTCGAGCAAGGTGCCCGCGTCGACCACGCAGCCTTGTCCGACGATGCACTCCTGCCCCGCGTGCAGGATCCCGCTCGGCACGAGGTGCAGCACGATCTTCTCGCCGCGCACCACCAGCGTGTGCCCCGCGTTCGCGCCGCCCGCGTAGCGCACGACGACCTCCGCGAAAGGCGTGAGCAGGTCGACGATCTTGCCCTTGCCCTCGTCGCCCCACTGCGCTCCGACCACCACCGTTGCCGGCATCTCGAACCTCGCCTCGCGCTCTTCGCGCGTCTGCTCGTGCGCCTCGTGGCGCGGGTCTCTGGCTCCGGAACCGGAGCCGGGAATCTCTCTCGGCTGTTGCGCAGCCGCGGCCCGTCGTAGCGCTCAGTCGTCCGTCGCGCTCGTCGCGCTCGTCGCGCCTTCGTTCGTCTCGTTCGTCGCGCTCGAACCGAACGCCCACTCCTCGAAGTCGACGTTCGCGAGCTCTCCGAAGGGAAGGGCGACGCCATCCGACGCGCGCACCAGGCGATCCGCGCCGAAGAGCAGCGCATCGTAGCCCCAGGCGCGCGCGAATTCGAGCGCCGCCGCCGCGGGCGCGACGTTCCGCGGCACCGCAGGCGGCGGCAGCGTCGCCACGTGCGCGCCGCGCGATCGGAGCGCGTCCACGAGACCGTCCGGCACGTCGATCGCGACCAGACGCGCCGCGCGATTCGGACGCCACGTCGAGCCCGCCGCCGCGAGCGCCCACGTCAGGTTCTCGACGTCCACGCCGAAGCCCGTCGCGGGCGCGGGCAGCCCGAAACGTTCGAGCAGGTGATCGTAGCGACCGCCACCGCCGATCGGCTCACCCGGCCCGTCCGCGAGCAGCGTGAAGCTCGCGCCGGTGTAGTACGCGTGCCCGCGCAGCTCACCGAGATCGACCCCGAGCACGTCCTGCAGCCCGACGTTCGCGAGTCGATCGTAGAGCGCGTGCAGCTCGTCGAGCGCGGCGCGTGCCTCGTCGTCGCGCATCTTCTTCTTCGCGCGCACGAGCGGCTCGTCGCCGTCCCCGTAGAGCTCGAGCAGATCGCCGAGCCGCTTTCGCTCGCGCTTGCCGACCCGCGCGCTCTGCAGCACGCGCTCGAGCTCCACGCCGTCCTTGCGCGCGAGCGCGTCCGCGGCGGCGTGTCGCAGCACGTCCGGCACCGCCGACAGCGCCGACTTGCCGATCCGCACCTGCCCGAGCTCCAGCCGAAAACGCGCGAGCCCCACGCCCCGCAGCGTCTGCGCGGCGAGCCGAATCACCTCGACGTCCGCGTCGAGCGCCGCGGTGCCCACGTGCTCCACGCCCGCCTGCGCGAGCTGCCGGTTGCGTCGCGCTCGGCCGCGCGCGCGACGAAGCACGGTGCCCGAATAGCAGAGCCGCCACGGCGCCGGTCGATCGCGCAGCGAGGTCGCCACGATGCGCGCGATCTGCGGCGTGATGTCGGGCCGCAAGAGCGCGACCTCGCCGGTGTCGGGCTCCACGAAGCGCAGCACGTCGCGGCGATCGACCTCGAGCCCACGCTCGATGACGTCGGCATATTCGAACGCCGGCGTGGTCACGCGCTCGTACCCGTAGGTCTCGAAAGTCGCGAGCAGGCGACCGGTCAGCGACGCGCGCAGCGCCGCGTCCGGCGGCAGGTGATCGCGCATGCCGCCGGGCGCGGAGAGCGGGAGCTCGGGGCTCGCTCCGCGCGCGCGCGGCGATCGCGTCACCTCCACACCGATACGTCGAGTCGCCATGGGAATCAGAGCCCGCGCCGAGTCGAGCCGCGGCGCGCCGTTCGACGGAGCGACATGCGTTCAACGGCCATCGGATTCTCGTCTCAGAGCGTCACGTAGCCGACGCTGCTGACGTTCGGGAGCTTGCGCAGCTCCTCGAGCACCGCCGGCGCGACCTCGTTGTCGACGTTCCAGAGCGCGAGCGCCTTGCTCGTCTCCTCGTCGAGACCGACCTGCAAGCGCGACACGTTCACGCCGTGCTTGCCGAGGATGGTGCCGATCGCGCCGATGACGCCCGGCTTGTCCTCGTTGCGCACCACGATCGCGTGGCCCTTGAGCACCGCGTCGACCTCGTAGCCTTCGAGGCCCACGAGGCGCAGCCCGCCGCCGCGGCTTCGACGTGCGGTCGCGGTGTGGATGTCGTGCGCGTCGCTGACCACCACGCGCACCGCGGGCAGGCCCTCGTTCGGCTCGCTCACCTCGACGACCTTGATCTCACGCTCCTTCGCCTCGTAGCGCGCGGAGAGCGGGCTCACCGGCTCGCCCGTATGGCGCTCGAGGTAACCCGCGAGGGCCTCCTGCGTGAGCGGACCCGTGAAGCTCGAGAGCTCGCCGTACGCCGTCACGCGGACCTCGCGCGCGGGACCGTTCGCGAGCTGCGCGAGCAGACGCCCGAGCCGACGCGCGACCTCCAAATGCGGCGCGAGCTTCTGCGCGGCATCGCCCGAGAGCGACGGCACGTTCACGCCGTTCTCGATCGTGCCGTGCTTGAGGAACGCCACGATCTGATGCGCGATCTGGACGCCTACGCGCTCCTGCGCCTCGTCGGTCGACGCGCCGAGGTGCGGCGCGAGCACGACGTTCTCCAGCTTCAGCAGCGGATGATCCGCCGCGAGCGGCTCCTTCTCGAACACGTCGAGCGCGGCGCCGCGGATCTTCTTGCCCTCGAGCGCGCGCACCAGCGCGGCCTCTTCCACGATCCCACCGCGCGCCGCGTTCACGAGTAGCGCGTTCTTCTTCATCTTCGCGAACGCCGCGTCGTTGAAGAGGTACTTCGTGCTCGGCACGAGCGGCGTGTGGATCGAGACGAAGTCCGCGCGCGTCAGCAGCTCCTCGAAGCTCACGAGCTCCACCCCGAGCGCCTTGGCCTCCTCGGCCGAGATCACCGGATCGCTCGCGATGACCTTCATCTTCAAGCCGAGCGCGCGGTCCGCGACGATCTTGCCGATGTTACCGAGCCCGACCACGCCGAGCGTCTTGTTCCACAGCTCGGTGCCCTGGAACGCCTTCTTCTCCCACTCGCCGCGCTTCATCGAGGCGTCGGCGCGCGGGATGTAGCGCGCGAGCGACATCAGCAGCGAGAGCGCGTGCTCCGCCGTCGTCACGGTGTTGCCGAGCGGCGTGTTCATCACGACCACGCCCCGCTTGCTCGCGGTCGGCAGGTCGACGTTGTCAACCCCGATGCCCGCGCGCCCCACGACCTTCAGCCGCGTCGCCGCCTCGAGCACCTTCGGCGTCACGGTGGTCGCGCTCCGGATCACGAGCCCGTCGTACTCGCCGATGATCGCGCAGAGCTGCTCTTCGTTCAGGCCCGTCTTCACGTCGACCTGGACGTCCGAAGCCTCCCGCAACACTTGCACACCGGCGTCGCTCAGCTTGTCCGAGACGAGGACCTTCACCGTGCTCATGGACGACCGCTCCTTCCGGGGCACTTCAGGCGCCGCGCGCGGGGCACCTACCAGCCATCGACGCATCGCGTCAAGCAGGCGCCCGGGAGGTTCGTGATTCCCCGGTGGTCGTGGGGGATTGAGGTGCGTTCGGTGCACGCGTCCGCCGGCGCGGATTCCCAGAGGCCGAAGGCGGCCGTCGTGGTCGTCGAGCCGACCCGACAGGCCTGCCCTCAATGCCGCCAGGCCACCAAATCCAACGCCAACGCCAGCGCTGCCGCTCGGTACCCACGACGCAGATCCTTCGGCCGCGAGAGAGCGTCCACCAAGTCCGGCAGCGGACACGGCGTCGCGGTTCGCGCGAGGAGCTCACGGAGCTCTTCGGGCAGGGCGTCCTCTTGGACGAAGCTCGGGAGCTGGCGGACACGCTCGAGGTCGTCGAGGAGGTGGCCTTTGAAGCGTGCTTCTTCGAGGCCGGCGTCGAGGCGACGGTCGACGCCGGCGCGGAGGATCTCCCAGACATCGAGGTCGAGCGGGAAGCCGCCGACGGAGGGCGGCAGACCCGCGCCGCGGTAGAGCTCGGCGGTGCCGCTCTCCCACGTGAAGAGGTCGAGGAGGCGCTCGCGCACCTGCTCGGCGATCTGTCGGAAGAGCACGACGGGCTCGACGAGCTCGAGCGCGACGAGGGTGTCGCCGAGCTTGCCTTCGAAACGGGGAAGCACCGCGAGGGCCATGTCGAGCTCGCCGCGCGAGATCACGCCGCGCGCGACGAGGTGCTCGCCGAGGAGCTCGCCCGCGACGTTGGAGCCGACGAAGACGGGCGCGCCGTCGCGGACGTAGACCTCTTTGCGCACGCCGCCGTGCTCGCAGAGCCAGAGGCCGGTGTCGCGGCGCAGCGCGCTCTCTGCGAGGCCGCGTACGAAGCCGCCGCCCGCGAAGTTGCGGCGCGCGTCGGGATCGGTCGCGATCGTGGCGTCGCGCGTCAGCGGGGTCAGCGTCGCCATCGGGAGGTGGCGCGCGAGGGTGGGCTCGCGCTCGATCGGCACCGCGGTGGAGCCGTCGATCGAGACGCGATCGCCAGGGCCGATGCGGCCGGTGGTGATCGCCTCGATCACCGTCGCGAAGCGCCACGGACCGAGCTTGCCGCCGCTCGACAGCTCGACGACGAAGGACTGGGTCGGCAGGTCGCGCGTCATCGGGGTGCGCTCGGCGCCCGGCGGCAACGAGCCTTCGATCATCGGCGTTCGTTCGGTCTCGCCTTCGAGCCCCGACGCTTGCATGACGAGGCCCGCGAGCTCGCGGCGCAGCGCGCTCTCGGGTCCCTTCACCAGCGGCGCGAGCAACGACGCGAGCTCCGCCGCGCTCGCGGGACGCGCCTTCGGATCGCGCGCGAGGGCGCGGGTGAGCGCGTCTTCGAGCGCTGGAGGCAACCCGAGCTCGAGCAGCGGTCGCACGTTCGCGTCTCGGATCGCGAGCAAGATCGCGAGCTCGCTTCCGCCCGAGAAGAGCGGCCGTCCGAGGAGGAGCTCCGCGCCGATCACGGCGGCCGCGAAGACGTCGGTCGCGCGCGTGGCGGAGCCGCCCGTGACTTGTTCGGGTGCGAGGTAGCCGAGCTTGCCTTTGGGGCGTCCGGAGGCGGCGGGCAGCGAGCGCGCGACGGCGGCCTTCGCGATGCCGAAGTCGCCGAGCTTCACGTCGCCGTGCACCGAGAGCAGCACGTTCGAGGGGCTCACGTCTTGATGGACGATCCCGAGCGGCGCGCCCGAGGCGTCGCGCGCTTCGTGGACCGCCTCGAGGCCCGCGAGGAGCTCGCGCAGCACGAAGGTCGCGAGCTCCACGCCGAGCACGCGCCCTTCGCGCACGAGCCAACGCGAGAGACGCCAGAGATCGCAGCCCGGCACGTACTCGAGCGCGAGGTAAGGGTGCCCGTCCGCAGAGTCGACCTCGAGGAGCTCCACCACGTTCGGATGCGCGACCTGCGCGCCGAGGCGGGCCTCCTCGCGGAACATGAGCAGGCCGCTCTCTTCCGCCGCGACGTGCGGGAGCATCCGCTTGATCACGACCACGCGCGGCTCGCCCACCGCGCGCACCTCGCGCGCGCGGAAGACCTCCGCCATCCCCCCGACCGCGATGCGATCGACGATCTCGTACCGACCGAAGCGCGTGTGCGGCGCAGGCGGGGGCGGCGGCGGGACGGAACGCATGCGCCCGCGAGGGTATCAGCAGCCCGGCGCGGCGAGACATTCTCGCGCGGCGGAGGTCGCCGACGTCCGTCTCGGTTCCGAGTCGGGTCCGCCTCGGTCTCGGTCTCGGTCTCGGTCTCAGTCTCGGTCTCAGTCTCGGTCTCAGTCTCGGTCTCTGCTTCCGACGAAGATCCGTCCCGCTCGCGACCGAGCGGCCACCTGCGGTACGACGTCGTCATGGCCGACCCCGCTTCCCGCTCCGGCGCTCGCTATGCCGACGACCGCACGCTGCGCTTCACCGCCGACGTGCACGCTCCCCACGACGAAGCGCTCACCCACGCGTACGAGAGCCCGACCCGCGAGGGGATGCCGCCCATCTCGGTCGGTCCGAACGAAGGGCGCACCCTCGAGCTCCTGCTGCGCCTCGCGGGCGCGAAGCGTGTGGTCGAGATCGGGACCCTCGCCGGCTACTCCACGATCTGGATGGCGCGGGCGCTCCCGCCCGACGGTCACCTCTGGACCTTCGAGGTCGATCCGAAGCACGCCGCGGTCGCGCGTGAGAACTTACGCCGCGCAGGGGTCGCAGACCGCGTCGACGTGCTCGTGGGCGACGCGGTCGAGCTCCTCCCGAAGATCGAATCGCACGGCCCTTTCTGCGCGGTCTTCGTCGACGCCGACAAGGAGCGCTACGACCACTACGGCCGCTGGGCCGCGGCGAACCTCCGCAAGGGTGGCCTCCTCCTCGGCGACAACGCGTACTTCTTCGGACGCCTCTTCGGCGACGAAGCCGGCGCGCGCGCGATGCGGACCTTCCACGAGGAGACGCCCGCGGCGTTCGACTCCGTCTGCCTCCCGACCCCCGACGGCTTGGTCCTCGGCATCCGCCGCTGAGCGCAGCGAGGCGACCGACGTACGTCAGGAATCCGTGGATCGTCGCGAGCTCGGAGGCGCGACGACGTGATCGTGATCGTTCACGTGGTCGTGGTCGGCGACGTGAGCGGCGACGTCGACGAATCAATCTGCCCGTTCCGCGAAAAGTGGTCGCAAAGTTCTCGGGATCGGCACGTCGTTCAATCGTCCTATCCGAGCAACGATGACGAGATCCACACTTCGATTCGCTGCCCGCGTCCGCCTCACTCGCCCACCGAACCCCCTCGCGCCTCGAACGCCACCACGTTCGGCAGATCCCAATACACGCGGTTCGCATCGCTCTCGTAGAACCCCGTCTCGTACGAGCCCACCTCCGTGACGTGTTGGCCTTCGGCGTCCACGTAGAGCGAGGACTCGGGTCCGCCCTCCAAGTAGATGAGCCCGCGGATGCCGAACGCGGGATTCGCGAGCATTCGGTTGAAGACCTCCATGCGGTACGGCGTGCGCACGTGCACGAAGACCGCACGCCCCTCGCGATCACGCCCGAACGCGGCGGCGGAGAAGCGTTTTCGGTTCGGCCACGGCATCGCGCGCCCCGCGCAGTCGACCAGCAGATACGCCTGCAGAACGTTGCGGAAGCGCGCCGCGAACGCGTCGACCTCGCTCGCGGCACACCCGGGCCCACCGACTTCGAGCGCGAGAGGAGCCGTCGTGCTCGAAGGCGCGCGCGACGTCGTGCTCGCACTCGTCGCGCCCGCGCGCTCCTCGAAGCCGATCGTCCCGCGGTATTTCGTCACCGTCGGTTCGACACCACATCGCCGTCTTGGACCATGAACCCGACGCTGCGCCCGCTCGGCAAGAACATGCCCGCGTTCGTCACGCCCGCGAGCCGATGATCCCGCGCCCACGCTGGCGCGGGGCGACGCGGTCCGTGCCGCGCTTCGGTGAGAAATCGGAGGCGATACGCGCGTAGATCGACGCGCACGATCGTGATTTGACGGTCGCCCACCGCGACCTCCGGAGCCTCCGGCGCGAGGTGCCGCTCGACCACCAGCCCCGGGCGCACCGCGAGCGCGGTCGGCGCGACGAAGAGGCCGAGGAGCGAGACCGCCGAAGCGACGAGGGTGCAGGTCACGAGCCGCGCGCGCATGCGTGCGCGAACGGAGGGCCCTGGCGTGGGTATTCCCGACGAGTCGCTCACGGCATCCCGACGAGGAGCGCGTCCGCGATCGCGTCGCCCACCCGCCGGTGTCCGGCGTCGGTGAAGTGCACGTGATCCGGATCGCCGAGCCCCTCCGCCACCCAGCGCACCATGCTCCCGTAGCCACCCATGAACCCGAAGGTGTCGAAGAACGCGCACCCCGCCGCGCGCGCCTCTTCGCGCTGCGCCTCCACGATCGCCTGCAGGCGAGGGCGCGGCACGAAGCGCTCGCCCCGACGAAGCGGCCAATCGCCCGGACCGACCAGCAGACAGCTCGCGGCGGGCGCGCGGCGCTTCCATTTCGCGAGGAGCTCGCGCAGATCGCGTCGATACACGTCGATCGGCGGCCGCGCGTTGGCCGACTCGTTGGTGCCGTACGCGAGCGCGAAGAGATCGAGCGGGCGCTCCCGCAGCGTCGAGTCGAGCGTGCGCGGGATCCAGAGGTTCTGATCGGCGAGGCGCGCGCCAGGCACCCCCAACGCGTCGACGACGACCCCGCGCTCGCGCTCGAGCACCAACCCGAGCACTCGCGTCCCCGCAGGCACCTCGAGGTCCACCCGATGCGGCCCGTCCACCACCTCGGCGCCGCCCGGACCGAGCGCCGCCTCGAGCACACGACCGTCGACGCGCAGGGTCGGCGAGGCTCCGCGGTAGAGCACCCGCACCCGCGAGAACCGTGCGCCCGGAGCCGTCTCGAGCGACGCCGTCGCCGAAGCGACGCGCGCCTCGTTCCTCGCGTTCGTTGCGTTCGTTCCGTTCGTCGACGGGGCCTCGAGGAAGAAACCCGCCGGACCGTAGTCGTCGCGCCGCCGCTCCGGCCCGAAGATTCGCCGTCCGACGAGCGCGCTCGGTCCCATGCGCACCGTCTGCTGTCGATGGAAAGGGAAGGGCGTCGCGACGCTCACGAGCCCAGGGCCACCATCCCCGAAACGGCTCTGAAGTCGCTCACGAATCCGATGGGTGTAGCCGTCCGCCGCGGTGTGCGAAGCGCCGTAGAACGCGAGCCGCGCCCGACCTCGCGCGAGCGCTGCGTGAAGGTACGCGAACGCTCCTCGGGGTGCGGCCATCGGCGCCGTCGACGCGGCTTGCGCACGCGCCGGAGGTGCGGTCGGCGCCACGGCAGCGAGCGTCAGCGCTGCTCCGAGCGCGAGCGCGAGGGCTCGCGGCGCGGTGGACGGCACGTGGTGGGTGACGCGCGGTCGAACGGGAAACACCACCCCACGAGGATCGGGGGTGGCTCGTCGCGCCGCAACCGCGCGTCGGCCGCCCATCGACGTGTCAGCGCTGCATCTCGTCTGCTCGTGCGAGCAGCATCGTCCGCTCGGTCTCGTTCTGCGTGAGCTCGGCGGCGGCGCGGTACGCGGTGGCCGCTTCGTCGCGTCGTCCGAGCCGACGCAAGAAGTCCGCCCGCACGCTCGGGAGCAGGTGGTACCCACGCAGCGACGGACCGACGACGGGATCGTTCGCGAGCTCGTCGACGAGCGCGAGCGCGGCCTCGGGACCGAGCTCCGGTCCCACCGCCATCGACACCGCGACCGCGCGGTTCAGCTCGACGACGGGCGATCCGGTGATCTCGACCAGCGCGTCGTAGAGCACGACGATTCGCTCCCAGTCCGTGGTCTCGGCGCGACGCGCGCGGGCATGACACGCGGCGATCGCGGCTTGCAGCGCGTAGGGGCCGAGCGCTTTCGAGCAGGACGCCGCAAGTCGTTCCGCACGCGCGAGCGCCGCGAGCCCGCGTCCGATGAGCATCGCGTCCCAACGAGACCGGTCCTGATCCATCAACAGCACCGGTTCGCCTCGCGGGCCGCGACGTGCCCTGAAGCGCGACGCTTGCAGCTCCATCAACGCGACGAGCGCATGCGCCTCGGAGTCTTCGACGCGCTGGGTGAGCACACGACCGAGGCGCATCGCCTCCTCGCAGAGCTCCGTTCGCATCCAGTCGGCGCCCGCGGTCGCGGAGTAGCCTTCGTTGAAGATCAGGTAGATCACCTCGAGCACGGACGAGAGGCGCTCGGTCAGCGCGTCGCCGCGTGGCACCTCGAAGGGGACCTGCGCCGCGCCGAGCGTCTTCTTCGCGCGCACGATGCGCTGGGCGATCGTGGGCTCGGGCACGAGGAAAGCGCGCGCGATCTCCTCCGTCGTCAGACCCGCCACGAGCCGAAGCGTGAGCGCGACGCGCGCGTCCGCCCCGAGCACGGGATGACACGCGACCAGGATCAGTCGCAGCACGTCGTCGCCCACGTCTCCGTCGAGGCGCTCGTGGAGCTCGTCCTCGTACGTCGTGTCGTTCGGAACGAGCGACTCTTCGGATGGATCGCGGGCGATGGACGCGAGCTTGGTCTCCGACATGCGCCGGTGTCGGAGCCGATCGAGGGCGCGGTTCTTCGCGGTCGCAAGGAGCCAGGCGCCGGGCCGATCGGGAATGCCTTGCTCGGGCCACCGCTGCAGCGCGGCCACCAACGCATCTTGAGCGAGGTCTTCTGCGAGCTCGACGTCGCGCACGAGCCGCACGAGCGCGCCGAGGAGGCGCGCCGACTCGACGCGCCACACCGCCGTGATCGCGGTGTGGGTCTGACGGGTCGGCTCGGTGGGGTCGTCCATGAAGCTTCGTTCGTGTTGTGCTCAGCGCGCCTAGAGCCTGATCCAGGATCGGCGTTGAGTGATTCGTGGTCTGGGTGCGTGCCATGGGGCATCCGCTCGCCGAAGGAAATGCCGGGTATTTTCGAGCGCGAGTGGATGCCTCAGGGTGCGTGCCCAGGGCGCGAAGCGCCGACGCCGATCCTGGATCAGGCTCTAGCAGGTTGCTGAAAAACGCCGGATTTCCCGCGCCAACAGCTCTTCTCACGCC
>ERZ761607.3007-NODE-3007-length-17044-cov-9.663900_pt1 | contig 17044 bp, 11 predicted proteins | sample MGYA00511164_ERZ761607 | MGnify/ENA primary metagenome ERZ761607 (study PRJEB28899, sample SAMN02445080) | bioreactor sludge metagenome | biome: EBPR sludge | place: Australia: Brisbane, Thorneside Wastewater Treatment Plant | collected 2011-06-22 ...
ATTGTGATATTCATAAACTTGATGAAAACCTTTTTAAATATTTTAAGAATCTTGCACGGTTTTTTGTTTTCCGGAGTAATGAGTGTTTACAGCAATTTGAAATTTCAAAATATTATAATGTTAAATCAAAAGAAGAATATATCATAAGCCATAAAAAATCTTTTGATATAAAATCATTTATTGAAGATATATTTAAATCACCTTCAGAAAAAGATAAAGTTTTAATTTTACATTATTATCTTTCTGCGGCACAGAAAAACCCTAAAAGTAAAAAAGCAGAAGAATTGTTTTATAAACTTTTCAATGAATACAAATCAAACTTATCTAAAAACGATCTAAAAAAACTTTTTCTTGGAATTCATTTAATGATAACCATTAAATTTGATTGCGGATATTACAGGTCAGGCAATTATTATTTTGAATTTTATAAATCAATGATTGAAAACGGAATACTTAGTTTTGACGATTCAGGTTATCTCGATGCCGTTGTTTGCAGAAACATAGTGATAAAATATCTTGAATATAAAGAATGGGTTTCAGAATTTATCGTCGAGTATATCCCAAAACTCAAACCTGAAAACATTGAAAGTTTTACCCACTTTTGCAAAGCATTCACATATCTAATTGACGGTGATTTTGAAAAATCCTTAACTCATTTACAAAAAATTGAATCAAATATACAGGTTATAAAAGCAGATGTAAAACTTTTTTATCTGATGAACTATTACGAATTGAATTATTATGAAAATGCTTTAAGTTTAATTGACAGTTTTAAACATTACAGTTCAAGCGATAAACATCTGAAAGATTTTCATACAAAGTTGTATAAAAGTTTTATGAAAATATATTTGAAATTATTCAGAATTAAATTGAGTAATAAAAACAGTGAATTTGAATTAAAAAAAATTATCGGAGAGTTAAACAAAGATTACAATTTTTCGCACAGAAACTGGCTTCTGATGAAAGCAAACGAATTATTAACCAAAGTGGCTTAATTCAAGCCCCTTTACTTTATTATACACTCAACAACATTTATCAATTCGATTTATTTCATCAGAATCATTTTCTTTGAATCAATTAATTTACCATCTATATATAAAGAATAGAAATATACACCGCTTGAGTATTGATTTGCATTCCATTCAATTTTATAGTCTCCTTGTGATAATTTTTTATTTACTAATGTTTCCACTTTTTTCCCAGATATATCATAAATATTTAAAATTACATTTTCAGATTTTTTTAAATTAAAGTTAATATTGGTTTTAGGATTAAACGGATTTGGAAAATTCTGAGATAAATTGTAATTAGAAATTACATCATTGGAAATATTATGTATTGAGTTAATTTGAGAATATTTAAGAACCGTAATATCAAATTCTCGGTTTGGAAAATTTCCTCTTCCTTCTAAACTAACGCCTCCCAAAATAACATTCTGATATTCATCAATGCAAATTCTATTTCCCAATGAATATTTTAAACTGTCATTATAATATTTAATTACCCATTTCTGATTTCCATTTATATCATATTTAACAGCAGCAAAATGAACTTCAGTTCTTGTTGGAATACCATAAATAACTTCTGCCTCACTTCCGATAACATAAACATTGTTAAACTTATCAAGATAAATTTGATCTGGAATATCATCAAATCTTGAACCATAGGTATTATTCCATTTTAAAACACCGGTTGAATCAAATTTAATGGTGAAAAAATCTGTTGAAGATACACCAAGGTTTGTTTCATAACCTGTCAAATAACAATTTCCTAAACTATCAGTTATCATATCCCTTACTGTGCATAATGAATTGGCATTAGAATACTCACCTGTCCAAATTAATTCACCAGAAGATGAATATTTTAATAGATAGGCAGTATTACCGTTTGAAAATTGAAAAGTTGCACCAACATATATATTGTTATCTTTATCACAACCTAAAGCTATACCATCAGCACTATTCCATATTAATGGCTTATAATAAAAATTATTCCAGATAACTTCTCCCGTTTTTCCATTTAATTTTACTGTCCTTGCACTATTATTTGGATGTAACAATAAATCATTAGATACACCGGTTACTATAACATTATTTTCTTTATCTAATATTATGTCACCAATTTGTCCATAATATTGAGAACCATAAATTCTCTGTACCCATACTGTATCTCCTTTTGTATTATATTTTACTATTGAATAATGTTTTGTATTAAATAATCCCGCAGAATGACCTACCCCAAGATAACAATTCCCTACGCTGTCTAAAACCATGCCTCCAATGCTGTTAAATCCAATTCCGTCATCAAATCTTCTTAACCAAGTTAAATTCCCATTTAGATCATATTTTAATGTTTCAACTCCATAATCATCTCCAGATATAAATATAAAACCATTTTGGTCATATCTTAAAAATTTTGGTTCACTGATTAAGCCTAATCCAGCAGAGTACTCTCTTTCCCAAATTAAAGATCCTGTTGGTGAAATTTTTCTTAAAACATATCCTTCTGCCTGATATGCAATATAAACATTCCCTGAATCACCGATGCACATATCTGCTAAATAATTACTTGCAGTTCCATTGTGAAATATTGATTTCCACTGTAACGTTGGTTGAGAGAAAATATCATCTATGCCTGAAAATATGAAAAGGATAAATAAAGTATTTAAAATAATTTTTTTCATCGGGATTAATTTTTAGTATGCGGTCTTTTAATCGGTATATCTTTCAGCGTATTATAAGGACTCTCGTATTATTAAGAACATATTAGTATGTTAACTTAGAATATTATAATTTAATAATCAAGATTTATTTTTCTTCTTCATTAATAGTTGTTCAACTTTTTTAATTTAGTTTTTGAGAAAATTGCTCCTTCCTATAAAATATTTTATACACCTCAGGAATGGAAAACTAACAAAAAAAACGGGTCAAGATAAAATTAGTAATCTGACCCGTTAATAAAAATTTTATTTATTAAAATTTACTTCACCATCACCATTCTCTTTGTCATTACAAATTCTTTTGAATCCTGTGATTTTGCTATTATCCTGTAAAAATAAACACCGCTGGATAGTGTACTCAAATCAATTGTCTTGGTGTAATATCCGGGTTCCATATTCTCTAAATTTATCGCAGTATAAACTTCCCTTCCAAGCATATCATAGATTTTTAAATTTACTATACTCTTATATGGCAGAGTGAAATCTATCTTTGTTACAGGGTTGAATGGGTTCGGATAATTCTGTGATACTTCATAATTTTTTGGAACTCCGATTATAATATTGTTGCCTAAGTTATAATTTCTGAAATTTCCGTTGAAATCAATTTGCTTTAATCTGTATAAATATTCACCGCTATTCAAATTTACATCTTTAAAATTATAATTTTTTACTTCATTTGAATTTCCAGCCCCTGTTATAAATCCAACTTTTAACCACTCAGAATTTTCACCAACTTTTTTTCTTTGAATTTCAAATCCTGAATTGTTTTTTTCCATTGATGTTGACCACTTTAATAACGCATTATTATTTTCGGTTGCCCCTGTGAACGAAATCAATTCAACAGGTAAAGAACCTGAACCACCTATCTCCGGCTGTTGAACCCAGTCTGCAAGTTGATCAAAAAATCCAATCGCTCCGAATCCAATACCTCTCGTTTCTGATTTTCCACCGCCACCATTATCATATTTAAAATAACTGAATGTTATCGCAGTATAAAATGTATTATAGTTTGTAGATGCTCCTCCATAAACTACTGACACTGCTGAATCACCGTCTCCGCTTTCTGAATATGGCACATAAGCAACACTGCTTCCGTTATAAGCACTTATCAAATCAGGTGAAGTATAAGGTGTTTCTGTAGTATCATCTGTGATTGCTGAGAAAAATCCTAATCCTTTAATTCTTCCGTCATCATTTGAAAACGGATTTCCGCCCATTGATTTACCCTGTGGTCCCCAGCTTGTCTGCAAATATCTCGCCTTAAGATATTGCCTGTAAAAAGTAGTATCTTCCACGCTTGTGAAATTAAAATCACTATCATATTCATCACCAAGTTTATTTCCAAAAACTATCAATGTCTTTTTATCAGACAAACTTGAATTATCAAGAAAACTTTTCATTGAATCTCTTAAAGCATTCGTCCAATTCCTTCTTCCGTCCCATCCGTATGCACTGAACATTACCACAACGGTTTTCCAGTTTGAAAGTGATGCGGATATATTATTCACGTTCATCGTATCATAATCATTATTAAATCTTCCGTCATCATTTAAAACATCAATAAATCTGTTCTTACTTGGGTTATGCCCGTTAATCAGAAGAATTGTTTTCGAATTTCTCGGAGAAAAATTTCCTGAGGTTACATTATTCGCTACTATCTGATCTCCCAAGAGATAAACTGAATCTGTTATTGTATAAGTCTCATTATTTATAAATGTAAAATCTTTAAACGTTATAACTGTATCTGTCCTTGTTGTTAAATTAGTTATCTGAACTGAATCAATGTAACCTCCCGGTGATACTTTTCTGTATGCCATAAATGATTTTGAAACGTTACTGTTATTTCTTACGATTGATGTAAAATTTTTAACAGTGCTGTTTTTGTGATACGACACTCCCGAAAAATTAACAAAGGATGCTTCCACGTCGTTATCAATTGAAATTCCGTTGAACTCTACTGCTCCAATATCGGGCATCGTTACACTTCTCGAATTTCCATATATATCAGTCGTAACTGCCACCGGAGAAGTCACCGGTGTTCCTCCGTCGTTTAACTGTGTTGCAATATCAGTTCTTATGTCCGGTGAATTTCCTGCTATATTCTGAAATGGTGGCATCTCTGTCACTGATTTATTATCTCTTGGTGAAACATAATTTCTGAAATCACCAATTGAACTCATTGAATTAACAGGATTTCTGAAAATAAAATTATTCACTCCCTGATTTACATAAAAACAATTATTATTTGAAAGTGAACTGTAATTATTTTTTATATCCTGTGTGCTTCCGAATGCTGCCGTATATCCAAACTCTCCTTTGTTTGATATGTTCACAAAAATATTATTTCGCATATCGAGTGTGCCCGACGTTGACTCTGACTGTAACCAGTAATAAATGCTGTGTGTGCTGAATGTCGGCGTTATACCTGATCTCTGAGAGTTTATATAAACTGTGTTGTAATATAAATTTACATTAATTCCATTAATATTATAAACATAAATTCCTACTACTCCTGCAATTGTATTTGGTGCACCGTATGTAGCACTTAGGTTTGCTATAAAATTATTGTATATTTCTGATGACTTGTTAACATAAATTCCATAAACATTACCTGAATTTACAGCATATAAACTATAAATTTTGTTGTTATAAATTTTTCCTTCTCCAAAAATTCCGATACAGTTATCATTGTTATAAACTTCATTATTGTAAACATTTGCCCCTTCTATTCCTATTATGTTTGGCGAAATATCTGAAGTGTTTATTCTGTTTTCATAAACTCTGTTATGATGAATATTTTTACCCATTATTCCGTAAATAACACTTGCAAAACCTAATCCGGTATGTTGATTGTTATATACATCATTTCCGTAAATATTAATACTGTCAGCGTCAAGTGTATTCACCTGAATTCCTCTTACACCAAAATTCACACCTGCTCCAGAAAGATTATGAACATCATTATTAAAAACTTCAACCCTATTGGTACCGGATGCAAATTGATAAATCCCCCAAAGAATTCCGGGATTACTAAAACTGCCGTTTCCAAAACAATTGTTCACATCATTTTCAAAAATTTTCACAACTCCGTTTGCACCACTTCTGATTCCGTAAATACTGCTTGAGTTTGATTCACTGTTACTGCCGACAGAGATATTGTTATTATTTATTTCACTGTCAGATTCATAACATGGAAATGTATTGATACCAAATATCGAAGCACTTCCCGCAGTCAACGCACCTCCTGAAATTCTATTGTTTGATATAAAAAAATTATCTGCTTGTCTTATATCAACCCCGTATGTTGTATGACTACCTCCTCCGATACCTGTTATCACGTTTCCACCGTTTGTTCCGATAAATAAATTGTAATCATAAACATCGAAATTTGATCCGTTAGGCATTAACCCATGTATAACAATTCCATGATAACTGTTTGTAATTGTATCTGATGTTATATAAAGATTTGAAACAGATTTATTTGAATCTACCGTTGAAATATTCTGTAACAAATTACTTGAGAGATAATTTGATGATAATATCCCAATCGTAAAATTATTAACTTTGTTTAATTCAATTTTACAATTTTTAATTGTGATAAATTTACATGCATTTGTATCCACATCTCTTCTAACAAGCAAAATTCCATATTCCATTCTGAGTGTGTTATTAGTGTTTGATGGATTATCTGTAAAATTTATTCCGTCAAAAGTTATATAATCACCCCCGGAAATTTTAATGACCGCATCTGCCTGTGCTCCATATATAAACGGATTTACTGTACCCGTTGTCCCCTGTATTACAGGATTTGAACCGGCGTCTGATTTCTGAAATACAATTGGAGAAGACGATGTCCCTGATGCTGTAATGTTCATTGGAGATTCGGAAAAAGTTTGTCCCGTTTTTATGTTAAACGTTACTCCCCCCATTCCTACTCCCTGCATATTTAAATCATTAATTGCAGCAGATACTGAGATGTAATCTCCCATACCTGTATTATCAATGGTTTTCACACCGGTTAATTGTGCAATCCCGTTATTAATCATCACTAAACAAATGATGATAGTTAGAATTAGTTTTTTCATTTTGTTAATCCCCTGTTTTGATTTTAAAAATTTTTCCACTCTTATCCCCCCTTAAAACAGGGGTAATAAGAGTGGGATAGTTCTTATTTTGTTTTGTATTAAAAAGAACTCTCAAAATTATGGATTATTAACTCTCATACAAAAGAATTTTTTTACAAAAAATTACAATGAATTTCACACAAAAACCTTAAAAACCGATTAGAATTGCAGTTTTTGAGCTTGTTTTATTACAAAAATATAATCGTGAATTACAATAAATTTTACGTTATTTTGGAAAAATTTTGTTTAAAATTTTAATTGCACCATTATTATTAATTGCTCGTATAATTCAAATATCAATTTCCAAAAATTTAATTTCAATAAATGGCAACTTATCTCTATAAAATTCAACCTGTTAAAGAAAATTTTAACGAAACAGGAACACAGGAAGATTTTAAAATTATGGGAGAGCATTTTGTATATCTCAAAGATCTAATGCAAAAAGGAATTTTATTTTTTGCAGGTCCTTGCCTTGATGCTTCTATGGGGCTTGCACTTTTTTCCGCAGGTTCTCTTGAAGAAGCAGAAAAAATTCTAAACGATGACCCTGCCGTAAAAAAAGGTGTAGTCAAAGGCGAAGTTAAAGAATACCGCATTTCAATAATAAACCGCGACTGGCAGGAAAAATAAGATTTCTCTGTTCATATCTTTTGAAAACTAATATATTTATTTTTGTTAAAATTGATTAAATGGACGTAATAATAGAATTTTTTAAAAATCTAAGAGATTTAGAAGCACTTATCAAATGGGGTGGCTTAACAGTCTTAATAATTATCATCTTTGCGGAAACAGGTTTATTAATCGGATTTTTTCTTCCGGGAGATTCACTTCTTATCACAGCAGGATTACTCGCTGCTCAGGGATATCTTGATATTTTTTGGCTGAATATTTCTTTAATACTTGCCGCGATTATCGGTGATACTGTCGGATACTGGTTCGGTAGAAAAACAGGACCAAAACTTTTTCAACGTGAGGAATCACGTTTTTTTAAACGGAGTCATCTTTTAAAAGCAAAAGAGTTTTATGAAAAACATGGTGGCAAAGCAATTATTTATGCAAGGTTCGTACCCTTTGCAAGAACTTTCGCTCCTATAGTAGCAGGCGTTGCCGAAATGAATTACAAAAAATTTGTCACCTATAATGTTACCGGCGGAATAATCTGGATTACCTCTCTATCATTACTCGGATATTATTTCGGAAATATTCCTTTTGTAAAAAAGAATTTTGAGTATGTAATTATCGGTGTAATTATTCTCTCTGTTATGCCAATCGTAATCGGATATATAAATCACAGAAAAGAAGAAAAATTAAAAAAAGAAAAAGCGTTAGAGAATCAATAAAGTGACTGAAACAGTTAACAAATTACAAAATATAATAATTGTAGGTGACAGGGTTTTAATTAAACCGAAATCAGAAACCGACAGGACTAAAACCGGATTATATCTTCCTCCCGGTGTTCAGGAAAAAGAAATAATACAGAGCGGATACGTTATGAAAGTTGGTCCGGGTTATCCTATTCCGATTCCTTCTGATAATATAGATGACAGTTGGAAAGAAACTGAAGAAAAAATAAAATACATTCCCCTTCAGGCAAAAGAAGGTGACCTTGCAATTTTCTTACAGAAAAGTGCATATGAAGTTTATTTTGAATCGGAAAAATATTTTATAGTTCCTCAGCATGCTATCCTTATGCTTGAGAGGAATGATTTTTTTGATTAAATATAACTTTTAATAATTTCTTCCGTAAAATATTTTATATTAAGTAATTTTTTTAAGCATATTCCTGTTCTTTTTTAATAATATTAAGAGCAGGAATATTTTTTTTTATAACAAAAATTTATTTCTCATTTAATTGGATAAAAAAGAGAAAATATTATTATTTATTCTTGCGGCTGTTCAGTTTACTGTCATAGTTGATTTTATGATTATGATGCCGCTTGGTCCTCAATTAATGAGAATTTTTGAAATTTCTCCTCAGCAATTCGGGTTTCTCGTTTCTGCTTATACATTCGCCGCAGGTATCTCAAGTTTTCTCGGTGTCTTTTGGGTTGATCTTTTTGACAGAAAAAAAGTTTTATTTTTCAGTTTCGCAGGATTGATTATTGCTACTCTCGCTTGTGCTTTATCTCCAACATATTCTATTCTTATGCTTGCAAGAATTCTTACAGGTATTTTCGGAGGCATTCCCGGTGCTGTTGTATTTTCTATAATCGGAGATGTTTTTCCTGAAAACAGAAGAGGAACCGCTTCGGGATACGTGGCAACAAGTTTTTCTCTTGCTTCAGTTCTTGGTGTTCCGTTTGGTCTTTTTCTCGCAAGTCTTACTAACTGGCATGCTCCTTTTTATTTTCTTTGTTTGATTGGATTAGTGATTCTCTTTATGATTTTTAAATTCGTTCCGAATATTAAATCTCATTTGAAACATAAATCAATTGACAGCAAAATATATGATTCTTTTTTACATATTATAAAAAACAGTAATTTAAGAATTGCACTGCTTTTTATCGCGTCTCTTGTGCTCGGGCAATTTACAATTGTTCCTTTTATAAGTCCTTATATGTCAGCGAATATAGGTTTCACAGATGCTGAACTTACATTCATTTATCTGCTTGGTGGAGCGGCTACGATTATTTCTTCTCCTTATATAGGAAAACTTGCAGATAAATTCGGGAAACCAAAAATTTTTACAGTGATGGGTTTTCTATCTATTATACCTATTGTTGCAGTTACAAATTTGCCAAAAGTTTCAATACCGATTGCTTTAATTTTTACAACAATGGTATTTGTTTTTTTCAGCGGAAGGTTTGTTCCCGCTACTGCATATATAACCTCGGTGGTCTCGGCTAAACACAGAGGAGCATTTATGAGTTTTAACTTTGCGTTTATGCAGATTACATCAGGAGTTGCCTCTCTGCTTGCAGGTATGATTATCACAAAATCACCGGATGGAACACTCTTGCATTATCCTTATGTTGGTTTAATCGCTGTTGCTTTTACTTTTATTGCAATGTTTATGATTAAAAAAGTAAAACAAGTGAACGAACCGGAACAGGAAATCCAAATCAAAAAAACTACTTCATCAGAAGAAGTCATCCTTCAGGATTAATTCACTCATCATAGCAAGAATAAATCAACCTTTCCGGAAAATTCATCTCCCACAGGAGTCTCCTGAAAGGGATTCCTGCGTATTCCAAACAAACACCAAAAATTCCTTTCAAAATAATTAGTGCAATTCTGCCTGTCCCTATTTATCAGGATCTAATTCGTGTCAACCTGTCCCGCTCTGCGGGATTCGTGAAGAAGCCCTTAACAAACAAACCCCATTCCCTCCTTCATTTATTATTGAATATTAACATCCTTTTATCCATTTTCACAAAATTTAAATTTTGGAAAAAGACCACAGAATTTTCACACCTATCGTAATCGTATCTGCTCTCGGTTATTTCGTGGATATTTATGATCTCGTGCTTTTCGGAATTGTCAGAATCGCATCCCTTACCTCTCTCGGATTATCCGGTGATGAATTAACTTCATCAGGTGTATTACTCCTTAATATGCAGATGGGCGGAATGCTTGTCGGTGGCATCATTTGGGGTGTACTCGGTGATAAAAAAGGAAGAGTTTCAATTCTTTTCGGTTCAATAATTCTTTATTCACTTATGAATATCCTCAACGGATTTGTAACCGATATTCCCCAATACGCCGTAGTAAGATTCCTCGCAGGTATTGGTCTTGCAGGTGAACTCGGAGCAGGTATCACTCTCGTTTCTGAAACTATGAATAAAGAAAAACGCGGATACGGAACAATGATGGTTGCAGGTATAGGCGTACTCGGTGCAGTGGTTGCTGCTCTCGTTGGTGACTTAACCGATTGGCGAACTGCTTATTTTATCGGTGGCGGAATGGGTTTTTTAATTTTACTTTTAAGAGTCGGTGTTTATGAATCAGGAATGTATAAATCCATTCAGCACAGCAATATCGAAAAAGGTAATTTCTTTAAACTGTTCACTTCAAAGAAATTATTTTTTAAATATATGAATTGTATTCTTCTCGGACTTCCTCTATGGTTTGCTGTCGGAGTATTAGTAACATTCTCTCCTGAGTTCGGTAAAGCATTCGGATTCACTGAACCGGTAATAGCAGGTAAAGCAATTATGTTTTGTTACATAGGTATATCCGCAGGTGACTTTCTCAGCGGATATATAAGCCAAATAATCAGGTCAAGAAAAAAAGCGATAAACATTTTTGTCTTTGGTGTGATAATAATGATTTTTGTTTTTCTCTTTCTGAATAAGTTCGGTGTTAATGTTTTATATTTTTATTGTTTCCTTATCGGTGTGGTGTGTGGTTATTGGGCTCTTATGCTTTCCAATGCATCTGAACAATTCGGAACTAATCTAAGAGCAACCGTTACTACTTCCGTTCCGAATTTTATAAGGGGTTCGGTTATACTAAGCACGACCGCATTTTTATATTTAAAACCCGGGATTGGAATTGTATATAGTGCTTTGACTGTAGGTCTTGTAGGGGCTGTTATAGCATTGTTCGCAACTAATTCACTTGAAGAATCTTTCGGAAAAGATTTGGATTATATCGAAGAATAATCAGTGAATAATCAATGAATAATCTGTCTAAATCTGATTATCTTATCTTTTTCTCCGAAAATGTAAACAATATCTCCTTCTTCAATTATTGTATTACTCGGAGGATTATTTATAATTTTATCTTTTCTTTTAATTGCTAAAAGTGTAATTGAGTAATTATTTCTTAAATCAAGTTCAGCAAGTGATTTATCTGTTAATAAATTTCCGGGTTTAATTTTTAAAGGTGTCACTTCTACATTTGAAAATTCTGATTCAAGTAAAGTTAACTTTCCCCCGTATTCTGAAAATCCTCGTAACACTTCATATCCGTCAGATCTTATAACATTTATAAACTGTTCAATATCATTTATTGGAATCATATATCTGTTCAACACATGAGCAAAAATTTCAATTGAAGTTTCAAACTCTTCAGAAACAACATCATCCGCACCAAGTTTTCTCAATGTTTCTATTTCCTGAACATACTTTGTTCTTACAATTATAAAAAGATTTTCATTTAATAATCTTAAATTCGTCACTACCCTTCTTGTCCCGAGTGGGTCTGAAATAGCCACCACAGCAATTTTTCCTGTTTTCACTCCCGCTGATATCAACACATCTTCGTTATAAGCATCACCGAAAATTATAGGTCTGTTATTTTTTAATTCTTCTCTTACAACTTCAGGATTTGTTTCAATTATAACATAAGGCAGAAGTGCATAATTTGCTGCTTTGACTACATTCCTTCCGTTAAGCCCGTAACCAATTACTATTATATGATTTTTGTATGTTTTCTTTCCGGATATTGAAGGATCGGAAAAATTTTTTGAAGTTATATATGATTCAAATTTTTTATTTAAACTTGTTTTCAAAACAGTATGTGTAATCTTATGACCAAATTTATATACAAACGGAGTTATTGCCATTGTTATAATTGTCACAGAAAGAAAATACTGATAAGTTTCGTTTGAAATTAAATTTTCACTCAATCCTATCTTTGAAAGTATAAATGAAAATTCACCAACTTGTGCAAGCATTAAACCTGTCAACACCATTGTCCTCGAAGCAACTTTGAGAACAAAGGCGGATATCCAACCTGTAAAAAATTTCAGAATAAATACTAAGCAGGATATCAATAGTATTACAGGAAAATTCTGAATTACAAAATTTATATCAAGAAGCATTCCTATTGAAACAAAGAAAAATGATTCAAAGATTACCTTGAATGGAATTATATTTCCTATTGCCTGATGTGAATATTCCGATTCTGAAATTATAAGACCTGCTAAAAAAGCACCGAGTGAAAGTGATAGACCTATTGAAGAAGTTGCCCAACCTATTAAAAAACATACAACGATTATAGATAATAAAAATAATTCTTTGTTTTTTGTTTTTGTTATTTCATATAAAAGTTTCGGCATAATATAATGACTGACAAGATATACCGCAATAATTATCACTAATCCTTTGAGAAGTAGAAAAGATATTTCGCCGGTTAAATTAGTTGAATCACCTGATAAAATCGGAACAATAAGCATCATGGGGACAACTATTATATCCTGAAAAATTAAAATAGCGAGAATAACTTTTCCATGGGGTGTATCCATCTCCTGACCTGCCTGAAGAAGTTTCAGAACAATTGCAGTTGAAGATAATGAAATTAAAAAACCTATAAATATAGATTCAGATTCTGAAAATCCGGTATAGATTGAAATAAAATAAACTATGATGATTGTTAATGAAATCTGTATTAGTCCGCCAAGAATAACAAACCTTTTTATTTTTAATAATTCCTTGATGGAAAATTCCAGACCAATGGTAAACAATAAAAGTATTACTCCTATCTCTGCCAGGAGTTCTACATCGTGAACATTTTTTACAAGACTTAATAAATAAGGTCCGCAGATTATCCCCGTGATTAAAAATCCGAGAATTGCCGGAAACTTTATCCTGTCAAATATCCAAATTACCGCGACGGATAAAGTTAATATAACTACTAAATCTGCAAGTAAAGGAATGTGCATATAAGAACTTTTATCAAAAATTTCCGTATATGAATTTTATAGGGAAACTAATTGAAAATGTTTATAGTTTATCTTAATTACACAAAATATAATGTTTAGTTATTTAAAAGTATAGATTAATTGAGTATGTATTTTCCCCATAAAAAAATATCATCTCTGATTACATTTCTTTTTGTTGTTGCCTTTATTTTTACATCCTCATATAATATTTCATTCGCTCAGTTAAACGGAAATTATACAATCGGAATTGCAGGTCAATTCAAAGATATTAAATCTGCAATTGAAGAATTAAAAAAATCCGGAGTTTCAGGAAAAGTAAATTTTGAAATTCAAAACGGTGTATATGTTGAGCAGATTGAAATTCCGAAAATTGCCGGTGCCGGTCTTCAAAACAAAATAATATTCCAGTCACTTTCCGGTAACCGTGATGATGTTGAATTGAAATTCGCAGGTTCAGTAAATAAAAATTACGTAATTAATTTTAACGGATGTGAATTTGTTGAATTTAAAAATATTACCGTTAAAAATTTAAACAAGCCGTTTAATGGATTAATAAAATTTTCTAACGGTTCGGATAATATCCGTCTTTACGGATTGAAACTTGAGTCACTGAAAAACATTAACAATGATTTTAATACTGCAATCTCTTTTGAAGGAGGAAAATTTGAAAATATTCTTATTGAAGATAACCTGTTTTTAAATTCTTATTTTGCTTTTCATAATTCATTAAATAATTCAGAAATTTTTAATCTTAGTTTAACAGACAATGAATTCGAAAACTGTGTTAACTCTGTTCAATTAATTAATGTAAATGGTTTAACTGCCGAATCAAATTTATTTAATAATTCTCTTTATGGATTTTCACTTAATAAAATTTCAGGTGTTTCTAAAATAAATAAAAACAAGTTTAATAAAATTTTTAATTCAGGAATATTTGTCGCCAATTCACAATTTCCAAATTTCTCACCTATGGTAATTTCTAATAATTTATACACAGGAAATGGCGATGGAATAACAATTGATTCGGGAAGTAAAAATATTTATGTGGTGTTCAATACAGTCTGGATGAAAGAAAATTCTCTCTTACAAAATGATTCTTCATTTGCTCTTGAATTGAATAAATGCGACAGTGTAAAAATTCTGAATAACATTTTTGTTAATTCATCAGACGGATATGTTTTAAAATTTTCAAATTTTAACCTGAATAATTATTTAGACTTCAATGATTATTATTCCGAAGGAAAAATTTTCGGAAAAGTTAATGATATTGAAATAATTGATTTCGAATCTTTTAAAAAAATATATACATCAAATGTAAACTCAGTATTTGAAAATCCTCTTTTCAAAGATGAATCTAATCCTATTCCGTTATCCGATAAACTAAAGTTCCGGACAGAAACAAAAGTGTTGGAGTATGTAAATGATGATATTAACGGAACTGTTAGAAATTCATTTACAGGTATCGGTGCTTTTCACAATCCTCTTTTTCAAACTACAGAAAAATTAAAAGGAAAAATCTGTTGTCTCTACTTTTATAATTCCAAACAAGTTTAACTTCTTTTATATCTAAAAAAAATTTTTATTCTTACAAACCCACTCCGGCAGTAGTCTCTTTAAGTATATTTTCTCCTAATCTCGAATTTGTCTCTCGTAGAGGATTATTCCTTCCTTCTCCAGCAGGAGTCTCCTGAAAAGGGACTCGTCCGAAACACCATCATCCCCTTCTCCCGCAGGAGTCTCCCGAAGAGGACTCCTGCGAATCACCGTCATACTTACAAATTATATCACTATCTAACTCTGATTACCAACCATCAAAATATATTTATTATAATTAGTGTAATTCGAATAATTCGTGAAAATTCGTGGTGATGTTCCTTCCCCCGCAAGGTCTCACTTAAACGTTTGCCCTCATCTTTATTCACCAATTTAAGTATATAAAAAAAATTAATTTCACTAAATTGCTAAATGAAAATTATAATAACATTTCTTATCGCTCTGATTTTTATGTCCTGTAATAAAAATCAAACCACAAGTCAGACTAAATCTGATAACAAAGAAGTTAATCAACAGAATAACTCAACTGAAAAATCAATTAACGAAGGTCAACAAAAAGAAAACTCAACTTCTGACGGAATAAAAATTCTTGAGTTTAATAAATCAGATTTACCTTCCGATATAAAATATAAAGGTAATATTGTTGCCGGTGCAAAGTGGGCTGATAAAAACGGAGATAACTATGTTATTATAACTGAAACCGATATCAAAAACTACACTCACGATGGTAATGATGTTATATCAAAAGAAATTCATGGATATAGTTATACTGTTACCGGTAATAAATCTCAACTCGTTTGGGATATTGTTGACTTTATTAAAGACTGCCCTCTCGATATGAGAGTGGAATATATTCCCAATTCATTATCTATAACTGACCTGAACAAAAACGGTATAGGTGAAAGTACGTTTCTATATGCACTCGGTTGTAAAGGTGATGTCAGTCCTGATGACCTGAAACTTATGATGCACGAAGGAAATTCAAAATATGCTTTAAGAGGGGAAACAAAAGTTGAATATGAAATTGACGGAAAAACAGTTTCAGATGGTGGAGATTACAAACCTGATACTTCTTTTAATTCTGCACCTGCGGGATTTTTAGATTACGCTAAACAACAGTGGAATAAATTTTACATTCAAAAATTATAATGTAACTTAACCATAAATTTTTCTGTATGCAATTTTTCCGACTATGGGATACATAACGATATTTCCCTGATATGATTTAATAGCGGAAAAAATTGAATAACCGAGAAATATTAATACAATACCGATTATCACTATACAAAGTACAATTACAAAAATAATAAATAATACCGGCATCTCGGATGACTTGGTTGCGACAGTCAAAGTCGGAACCAATACCCCTAAAAGAATAAACCCGAAAGATAATAATAAAATCACCCCGATATAAATCAATTGCCAGAAAATTGCAGAGAGAGCATTGAATGCTACAAATTTACTTTTGTCTTTTTGTATGAAATAAATTATAATCGGAATTAAGATACCTCCGAAGCATGCTGATAAGTGAGTCACAAGTGCCAGCATCCTATCGTCTGAAGTTAAATATTGCAGTTGAGTTTCCTGTTGTGTTGGTATATCTGTCATAATGATATAAGTTTATAAAAATTAATCATTTAAACAATGAATTTTTACTGTAGTGAAACATATTTTGTCTTAGTGTAAGTTCGAAATTAGTAATTACAAAAAATTTGATAAAAATAAACCCAAATCTTAATTCAAAATAAAGACAAGTACTATTTCCCACTCATTACAAATTTTTTTAAGAATTTTAGTATAGATTATCTGAAGTATTTGCATTTTGTATTAATAATATTATCAAATCGGGAAAAGTTTTATTTAGTAATCGACAGTACAAATTAGAAATTTTGACATCAAGATATAAATATATTAATGTTTGGAATTATTGCATGAGCTATGTTCATCAAGTACACAAGAGCGAAAACAATTATTATCAGTAGCGATATCAGAATTAGGTAAGGATTGAATCAGAGCAATACTATCAAGAAGCTAAAACTG
>ERZ761607.3017-NODE-3017-length-17001-cov-5.357666_pt1 | contig 17001 bp, 12 predicted proteins | sample MGYA00511164_ERZ761607 | MGnify/ENA primary metagenome ERZ761607 (study PRJEB28899, sample SAMN02445080) | bioreactor sludge metagenome | biome: EBPR sludge | place: Australia: Brisbane, Thorneside Wastewater Treatment Plant | collected 2011-06-22 ...
CCCTAGGCGGTATCACCCGCCTGTGGAGAAGCGACGGCCGTTAGAATGCAGTCTTTGCCACCAGCGATGATCATCCGATGAACTTCATGCACACCCTAAACGCCGCCTGGCACGACCGCAATAGCCTGCTTTGCATCGGCCTGGACCCCGACCCGGCGCGCTTTCCGGCCCACTTGCGGGACCAGCCGGAAGCCATTTTCACCTTCTGCAAGGCAATCGTCGATGCCACCGCCGACCTGGTGTGTTCCTATAAGCCTCAGATCGCCTATTTCGCCGCACGCCGCGCCGAAGACCAGCTGCAGGCGCTGATCGCCCACATCCACAACGCTCACCCGACGATCCCGGTGATCCTTGATGCCAAGCGTGGTGACATCGGCAGTACCGCCGAGCAATACGCCATTGAAGCCTTCGAGCGCTTCCAAGCCGACGCACTGACGGTCAACCCCTACATGGGGCGCGATTCGATCGAACCGTACCTCGCTTACGGTGACAAGGGCATTATCCTGCTCTGCCGCACCTCGAACCCCGGCGGTAGCGACCTGCAGTTCCTCGACGTTGGTGGCGAAAAGCTCTACGAGCGTCTGGCCCGCCTGGTAAGCAGCGACTGGAATCAGAGCGGCCAGTGCGCGCTCGTCGTCGGTGCCACCTTCCCTGATGAAATCGCCCGGGTACGCGAGCTCACCGGCGAGATGCCCTTGCTCGTGCCAGGAATCGGTGCCCAGGGCGGCGACATCGAAGCCACCGTCCGCGCCGGTTGTACGGCAAATGGCAATGGCCTGCTGATCAATTCCTCGCGCGCCATCCTTTACGCCGGAAAAGGCGAAGACTTCGCCGAGGCGGCACGGCGCGTGGCCTTGGACACCCGCGACGCCATCAACGCCTGGCGCCCCGCTTCTAGACGGCCAACGACGACAACGGCAGCAGCCAAAGGAGGCTGATCGTCCCGGTCCTGAAGCAGCTTGTCGCCGGCGCCCACCAGCGACAAACTGCACCTGGGTGCCCGCTACCCGGCGACATCCTATTCCGCGCAGAACCGGCCAGGGGCCGCAGACTGGGCTTGCGCCCGCGGCCGTGCCACGGCCTCCATAACCGGTCGCAAATCCAACCACCATTGCTCCGTCGGACGCCGATGCTGCAGATCAACCACATCGTGCATGCCCTTGATCGGGGAGATCATCACCTTACCTTCGACCAGGCCGATATAGGCCGCGGTTGCAGAACCCCGATCCAGTTCACGGGTCAGGAAGTCGATACAGTGCGCAGATAGCCGGGTCGCCAACACGCGGTCGAACGGCGACGGGTTGCCGCCCTGCTGGACGTGCCCCAGGATCGCCTGACGCACATCGAAGAGACCATGGCCTTCCTCCTCGAACAGCCGGCACATGAAGTCGGTCGTGTATTGCAGGTTGGCGCGTTCGTTGCGAATCGTGAGATAGAAGCGTCGACCACCCTTAAACCCCTCGATCATCCGTTCCACGTCGGCTTGCAAGTCCTTGAGGGAGACCCCTTCCTCGGGCAGATAGATGCGCTCGGCGCCGCTTCCCAAACCACTCATCAGCGCCAGATAGCCGCAGTAGCGACCCATGACTTCGACAACGAAGCAACGCCGCGCCGCCATTGCCGACTGCTTGATCCGGTCGAGAGCCTCAACGATGGCGTTGAGCGCAGTGTCGGCGCCTATGCTCAGCTCGGAGCCGGGCAGGTTATTGTCGATGCTGGCCGGCAGGCAAATGATCGGAATCTTGAAGGCCGGATAGCGCTCCCGCTCGCTGTACAGATTGTGGGCGACCCTGTAGGCCAGCCAACCACCGATGATCAGCAAACCGTCTATACAATGCGTTTCCAGCACTCGCGCCACGGCGTACAGTTGTTCGACGGTCGGCGCCTGCCGCGTCGTACCGAGTTCGGCGCCGCCCATCGCCGCCCACCCCTCGACGTCGCCCCAGCTCAACTCCTCGATCCGGCCGGCAAGCAGGCCCTCGAAACTGCCACGCACGCCGAGCATGATGTGACCGCGATCCAGTCCGAGCCGAACGGCGGCGCGAGCCGCGGTATTCATGCCTGGCGCGAGTCCGCCGCCGAGCACCACGGCCACCCGGCGCGGGCGCGCCGGCTTTGTCACACTGGGCGGCGCGCCGGACATTGCCTTGAAAGTCTGGAACATCTCCGTAAAACTACTGCCACGCAGCTCCATCGCTTTTTCATAATCATGCTCAGCGATCCTGCGCGCCACTGCGTGGGTTTGTTCGACGCATTGCATCAAGGGTGCGTGTCGTACCCGGTTATAGCGCATGCCGACCATCTGAGGTTCGCTGTCCACGGTGGCCGACAACAGCTCCTCCACGGCGGCATGGCCAACCAGCGTGCTCATGCAGCGGTCGAAAGCGCTTGGCCTGCCGCCGCGCTGCACGTGCCCGAGGATGGTCACGCGCGTGTCCTCTCCAAGCCGGTCTTGCAGCACCTGCCGTACCTGGTCGCTGCTGATCGCCGTACCTTCCTTGTCGCAGGCTCCTTCGGCGACAACGACGATGCTATCGCGACGACCGGCCGCCCGACCACTGCGCAGGCGCTCACACATCTCCTGCTGCCAGTCTTCCGGCGGTGCGCTTTCCGGGATCAGCACATAGTCCGCACCGCCGGCGATCGCGCTCATCAGTGCCAAGTAGCCGCAATGGCGGCCCATCACCTCGACCACGAAGGTGCGCTGGTGGCTGGCCGCCGTACTGGTAATTGCGTCGATGGCCTCAACGATGCGGTGCAGCGCACTATCGGCACCGATGGTCATGTCGGTGCCGACCATGTCGTTGTCGATCGAACCAACCAAGCCGGTAATCATCAGCGCCGGGTGTCGTTGCGCGGTTAGCTGGTCGATATCGCCGCGCCCGAGCAGCTCCACCAAGAGGCTCGGCCACTCCTGCCGAAAAAGGTTGGCACCGGTTAGACTGCCGTCGCCGCCGATCACCACCAGCCGGTCAATGCCGTGCTGGAGCAAGTTTCTGGCTGCAGTTAAGCGACCTTCCCGCTCGCGAAAAGCCGGGCAGCGGGCCGTCCCGATGATCGTTCCGCCCCGGTGAAGAATGCTACCGACATCGTCCCAGGAAAGTGAACGAATGCGCTCGCCGCCATCCACCATGCCCTGATAGCCCTCAAGAATGGCATGTACGCCAACGCCCCGGTTAAGCGCCGAGCGGACCACCGCACGCACTGCAGCGTTCATGCCTTGGGCATCGCCGCCACTAGTCAGTACGCCAATGCTGGTTGAGAGATTGCTGACCATGGATACACGCTTCCTTCAACTGTTGCTGTGAGAGTCGCCTACGCGACTCGCCAATGTTGCTACTGCTCACTGTGGGCGTTTGGATCAGAGATTGGCCGAACGCCACCAGTTGCCGTGATCCTTGCGCAGCACCTCGTGCGAAAACATCGGATAATGGACGAGTTCCTCGCCAATGCCCAGGTAGAACCCACCCTTGACCATTCGATACGGGAACTGGAGCGAGTGCACGCGGTGTACGAGCTTGTTCTGCTTTGACCCGGGCTGCAACTCCAGCAAGGCCTCACGCAGGTGCAACAGAAAGGAATAGGGCAGATCGCCTTCCTGGCCATTCTCGGGATCGCGTGCCAGCGGGCCGAGTTCGAGTTCGACGAAACACATCCCGGGAAATCGAAAGAACTTCGAAGGCTGGGTAGTCACGTCCGCATAGTATTTCGCGGGTTCGAGAAGGCTGACCACCAGGCTGTTAATCGGTGCCAGATCCTGGAACATGTGCCGTTCCTGGTCAGGCTGAGGCAGCCTGTCCCCACGTTTCAAACCCAGCGTCGCGCCCATCGCGGTCGTCATGTAAAGCTTGCCGATGGCATTCATCGAAAGATGCTCCATGACCCGATACATCGAGATGTAGACGGAGTTCTTCGGCGTTCCGTCCTGTTTCGCCACACAGCGTGCGAATGCGCCGTCAATGTCGAAGTACTCATGGCGGAAGGACGGGTCGATCTCGAAGAACACGGCCTGCCCTTTCGACTTGAACTTGTGGCCGGTCGCGTAGTATTGCCCGAACTGCTCCGGTTCCAGCATCGATGCGATCAATGCTTCGGGAATCAGCGAAAAGTAGAGATGCATGGCCATATTTGAATCCTCCCTGAAATAGTCCAGCCTATTGTTGAGCGCCAGGTCCGCATACCCCGCGATGCCCTCGTACCTGGCCTGCGCTGTCCCGCCAACGCGGCGTACTACTAGACTGCGGCCTTTTTGGCGAGGATGCGCATCCCGTAGAAGCTGCGGAATACGAAAACGAGGTTAACGACCAAAAACAGCGCAGCCAGAGAAAATACTACTCCCTGCTGTCCTTGTGCCTGCAGTCCGACCGCCATTTCGACCGCCAGCAGACCAAAAAGAGTGGTGAACTTTATGATCGGGTTCATCGCCACCGAGGCAGTATCCTTGAATGGGTCGCCGACGGTGTCGCCAACCACAGAAGCCGTGTGCAGATCCGTTCCCTTGGCATGCATTTCAGTTTCGACGATTTTCTTGGCATTATCCCAGGCACCACCTGCATTGGCCATGAAGACGGCCTGGTAGAGACCGATGATCGCCAGCGAGATCAAATAGCCAATAAAAAAGAACGGTTCGATAAAGGCACAAGCCAGTGTTCCAAAAAAAACCGCCATAAAAATGTTGAACATGCCTTTCTGAGCGTAGATCGTACAGATCTCGACGACCTTCTTGCTGTCCTTGTGCGACGCCTTGACCACCGCATCGAGTCGGATGTGGGTGCTGATGAACTCCACCGCGCGGTAGGCACCGGTCGATACGGCCTGGGTGCTGGCGCCGGAAAACCAGAAGATGGTCGCGCCGCCTGCGACCAAGCCAAGGAGGAAAGGCGGGTGCAGCAAGGACAGCTTGTCGAGGTTTTCGGTCAGGCCCCCGGTCAGCAGCATGACGATCGAAAAAACCATGGTTGTCGCCCCGACGACGGCGGTACCGATCAACACCGGTTTGGCAGTCGCCTTGAACGTATTGCCGGCCCCATCATTCTCCTCGAGCAGAAACTTGGCCGCAGCGAAGTCGACATCGACGCCGTAGTCCTTCTTTATTTCCGCCGCAACGCCGGGGACCTGCTCGATCATCGACAACTCGTACACCGACTGCGCATTGTCGGTTACCGGGCCGTAGCTATCGACGGCAATCGTTACCGGGCCCATTCCCAGGAAACCGAAGGCGACCAGCCCGAAGGAGAAGACCGCGGCCATCATCGCCGCCTTGGCCGAATCTGGGTTGATTACCGCCGTCAGTTCGTGCTGCGAAAGGAGGTAGGAACCCGACATCAGGCCAACGATGATCACGCCGATCCAGAATGCCGAGAAATACCCGGCGACCAGGCCGGACAGGATATTGAGGCTGGAACCTCCGGCCTCGGACGCCGTCACCACTTCGCGGACGTGCTTGGAGTTGGTCGACGTGAATACCTTGACCACCTCAGGAATGATGGCACCCGCCAGCGTGCCGAGGGTGATGATCAGAGAAAGCTGCCACCACAGGTTGGGGTAGGCAGTCCCGTTGGCGCTGAAATTTCCAATCAGCAAATAAGAAACAATGAAAGTGATTATCAGAGAAACGACCGATGTAATCCATACTAGCGAGGTCAGAGGGGTCTCGAAATTGAACCGTTGTTTGTCCCAATACAAGCGCCGCGCAATCATCTGGTTGCCGACGTATGAAATTCCCGAGGCGACGATCATCATCACACGCATGGCGAACAGCCACACCAGTAGCTGAACCTGGACGGCAGCTTCCGGTACGGCGAGCATTATGAAGGTGATCAGTGCCACACCGGTCACGCCGTAGGTTTCGAACCCGTCGGCGGTCGGGCCAACCGAGTCGCCGGCGTTGTCACCGGCGCAGTCCGCGATCACCCCGGGATTGCGCGCGTCGTCCTCTTGGATACCAAATTCGATCTTCATCAAGTCGGAACCAATATCCGCAATCTTGGTGAAGATGCCGCCCGCGATGCGCAATGCAGCGGCGCCCAGAGACTCTCCGATGGCAAAACCGATGAAGCACTTGCCCGCCAGCGAAGGCGGCACGAAAAGCATGATACAAAGCATGATCAGCAACTCGGTCGAAATCAGCAACATGCCGATGGAGATCCCCGAGGTGATCGGAATCGAATAAATCTGATAGGGCTTCCCGACCAGCGAGGCGAACGCCGTGCGACTGTTGGCCAGTGTATTGATGCGGATGCCGAACCAGGCAACGCCGAAAGACCCGGCAATACCAATCACCGAAAACGCCAGAATGGTAGCGACGTCGAAAACCGACAGTTGCTGGACGAAATAGAAATAGCCGATCATGATCACCGCAGTGAGTCCCTGCAGGACGAGCAAGAACTTGCCCTGAGTAATCATGTAGGTCTTGCAGGTTTCGTAGATCAGTTCGCTGATTTCAGCCATCGAGCGATGCACTGGCAGGGTACCAATCCAACGGTAGATGACAGCACCGAAAACAAGGCCGCCAACAGCGACGACGAGCCCATAGGAAAGCAGTGTCGAGCCAGACATCCCACCGAGAAAGCTAACCAGCGAACTATCGGCAAGATCCGGCAGAACCAGGTTGACTTCGGAAACGTGGCCCGCAGTCGTTGCGAGAGCTGGCAGCGACATCACGCCGAGAACTAGAAGGAAGGCCAAGAAGAGGTAGCGTACGGAACTGGCGCAGGGAGGCGCCAGCGCATTTTTCGCGAATGTCATATTATGGGGTCCAAATAGAGTTAATATGTTCTCGCTTTATCCTTCCATGTATCCGGTTGGCAGGGCAGGAGGACTCGAGATTCAATACCGCCGCGGCGAGTATCTTCGTCCGACTCAGCCGTGTCAAGCGCGTGCGAAGGCGGCTATCCGAGCCAACTTTCGTAAGAAATCCTGGGCTTTGAAAGACAGCTAACAAGTATCAGCGAATTGTTACCACAAGGAGTTTTTCTCTGACAAATCAATGCCAGTAGCGCACAGAGTGAAAACCGGTGTGTGCACCTGCTTGTAGTACAAATACATATCTTCGTTTGCGTGGCAGGATTGTCCCGGTGACTATCGAGAAACCGTTCACGCCCCGCTAAATCTCAATCAGCATATTCACTGGCCGTGCGCCGACGCCTTACGAATAGAGGGTTCTGGAGGCCATACATGGCGTGACCCATCGCTACGCGTAATTTAAAAAAATAAAATTAGCATGTCCAAAATGATAATTAATTATCTTTCTGTCGACCACAATTCGGCGTGCGAAAAAAAAGCCGGGGTAGTTTCCACCCGGCTTCCTGCCAACGGCCATCACAGTCGAGAAACCCTAGCCCATGGAAGTCGCGACCGTTTCCCCCTTCATGTGCAGTGCGTATTCTGGCTTGCACGCCGGAATCGTTCGACGGGTAGAGCGCAAGCACCCTAAATTCCCCGTCTCATCCTCAATCCTTCTCGCGCAAGGGAAGAAGAGAGCTTTGTAAGTCGCTTGCGCGACTTTCACATCAAGCAGCGCCTACAAATTGCACGAGCGCCACCACTTGCTGTGCTCCTGGCGCAAGACATCGTGCGACGGCATCGGATAGAACAGCAGTTCAGGGCCGTTCCCCACGTAGATACCGTTCTTGATCATCCGGTACGGGAACTCCAGTGAGTGCACCCGATGCACCAGCTTGCTTTGCTTGCCGCTGGGATCTACTTCCAGCAGAGCCTCGCGCAGGTGGTGCACAAACGAGTACGGGAGATCGCCGACGGCACCGGCAGCCGGATCCGTCGCTAGTGCGCCCAGACCGAGTTCGACAAAACACAGCCCAGGGAAACGAATGAATTTGTTCGGCTGGCTAGTGACTTTTTCGTAGTAGGTCTGCGGGTCTTGCGCACTGACCACCAAGCTGTTGATCGGGGCCAGGTCCTGGTACATGTGCAATCCTTTCGTTTTCTCCGGAAACGAATCGGATCGGCTCAGGCCGAGCGTCTGGCCGTAGGCTGTGCCCAGGTACAGCTTGCCCAGAGCGCTCACCGGAATGTGCTCGAGCACCCGGTACACGGAGATATAGACCGAGTTCTTGGGCGTGCCATCGGGGTGCGCCACGCAGCGCTCTAAACCCTCCTCGATGTTGAAGAACTCATGACGGAAATTTGGATCGACTTCGAAGAAGATCGCTTGCCCCTTGGACTTGTAGCTGTGGCCAGTTGAGTAGTATTGCCCGAACTCCTCCGGTTCCAACATCGAGGCGATCAGGGCTTCGGGAACCAGCGAAAAGTAGAGATGTATCGTCATGATTGTGTACTTTCTCCAAGATGAGATTGTCTGAACAATGTGCCATCGTCAAGAACCGGCGATGCCTACACTTATACCAATGCGATTTTCATGCTGCGGCCACGACTCTAGTGTCGGGATTATACGAGGTGTGGCTGACGGCGCCTAGCCGCTTGAAGGCCACTTTGTCAGCTCATTGGGTAAGCCTCCAATCTTACCGATCCGAGAATACTCAAACGTCAATGTTTCTCGCCGCCAGAGCGTTCGACTCAATGAAGTTACGCCGCGGTTCGACCAATTCCCCCATCAAAGTGGTGAAGATCTCGTCGGCACGAATCGCATCTTCGATCTGAACTTTCAGCAAGCGTCGTACTTTCGGGTCCATGGTCGTTTCCCAGAGCTGGTCAGGGTTCATCTCGCCGAGCCCTTTGTAACGCTGCTTACTCACCGTGCGCTCAACTTCATTGAGTAGCCATTGCATCGTTTCGGCAAAACTACCGACCGCCTGCTGCTTTTCACCGCGAACCACGACCCCGCCGGGGCCAAACAGGTCGGCGAGAATCTCGGCCGTCTTGCGCAGTTGCGCGTAATCGCCACTGACCAGCAGATCGTCGTCAATGACGCCAACTTTTAGATTGCCGTGCAGCACTTTTTCGAGACGAAGCTGCCAGCGCTCCTCGGCGTCATCGTAGCGCGCGAAGATCTTGATCCCCAGCTTGTCGCCAACGGCGTCCATCAGTGCCACCGCGCTCGCCGTCGCTGACGCCTGATCGCTGACATCGACCTTAAGATTGGCATCAATCAGTGCGTGCAACACCTCTGGATTGATCAGGTGCGAGAGACGGTTGATGACGGCTTCGGCAAGCAGATACTCGCGCGCTAGCTCTTCCAGAGCAGCGCCAGAAATCTGTGCTGCCTCGCTCTTTGGGGTGAGCACGGAACCCTCAAGGGCCAGAGTCAACAGGAACTGTTTAAGCGCCTGATCATCCTTGATGTAGCGCTCGCTCTTACCATGCTTGATCTTGTACAGCGGCGGTTGCGCGATGTACATGTGGCCATTCTCGATCAACTCGGGCATCTGACGATAGAAGAACGTCAGCAGTAGCGTTCGGATATGCGCCCCGTCGACGTCAGCATCGGTCATGATGATCAGGCGGTGATAACGCAACTTCTCGGGCCTGTACTCGTCCTTGCCTATTCCCGTTCCGAGCGCCGTAATCAGCGTGACGATCTCCTGCGAGGAGATCAGCTTGTCGAAGCGCGCCTTCTCGACGTTGAGGATTTTTCCCTTTAGCGGCAGGATGGCCTGAAACTTGCGATCGCGACCCTGCTTGGCAGAACCACCAGCGGAGTCTCCCTCGACCAAGTACAGCTCGCAAAGCGCCGGGTCTTTCTCCTGGCAGTCGGCCAGCTTGCCGGGCAAGCCAACGCCGTCGAGTAAACCCTTGCGACGTGTCATCTCTCTGGCTTTTCGCGCCGCATCGCGTGCGCGTGCCGCTTCGACGATCTTGCCGGTAATTACCTTGGCATCCAGCGGCCGTTCCTGAAGAAACTCGCTCAGTTTGGCGGCCACCACCTCCTCAACCGCCGGTCGCGCCTCCGATGAAACCAATTTCATCTTGGTCTGCGAAGCAAACTTCGGGTCAGGCATTTTTACCGACAACACACAGGCCAGGCCCTCGCGCATGTCGTCGCCGGCTATATCGACTTTGGCCTTCTTAGCGATCTCGTGTTCTTCGATATAGCGGTTGATGACCCGTGTCATCGCCGCCCGCAAGCCGGTCATGTGTGTTCCGCCGTCGGCCTGCGGGATGTTGTTGGTAAAGCACAGCACCTGTTCTGCGTAGCTGTCGTTCCATTGCATGGCCACTTCGACGGTGATCGGACCATTGGCGCTCACTGATTCGCCAGCGGCGTGGAAAACGTTGGGATGGAGAACCGATTTGCTGCGATTGATGTACTCGACGAAGCCCTGCACGCCACCGAGGAAGGCAAAATTCTCTTCCTTTCCGTGGCGCTGGTCGAGCAGGCGAATCTTGACCCCATTGTTGAGAAAGGACAGCTCGCGCAGACGCTTGGCAATGATTTCGTAGTGGAACTCGACCTCACCGAAGATCTCTTCGTCGGCCATGAAGTGCAGCTCGGTGCCGCGCTTCTCGGTAGTGCCGACCACCCTCGTGGGCGAAACCTCGACCCCCCGCTGAATTTCAATCGGACGATCGACGACCTTGCCACGGTTGAACTCGATCAAATGCTTCTGGCCATCGCGGCGAATAGTCAAACGCAGCCATTTCGACAAGGCGTTGACGCAGGAAACGCCAACGCCGTGCAGGCCTCCCGAAACCTTGTACGAATTCTGGTTGAACTTGCCACCCGCGTGCAGCACGCACATCACGATCTCCGCCGCCGAGCGCTTTGGCTCGTGACGGTCGTCGAATTTCACGCCGGTCGGGATTCCGCGACCGTTGTCGGTCACCGAGATCGAGTTATCCACATGGATAGTGATGACGATATCGTCGCAATGACCGGCCAGGGCCTCGTCGATGGCATTATCGACAACCTCGAAAACCATGTGGTGCAAACCCGTGCCATCGGAGGTGTCACCGATGTACATTCCCGGGCGCTTGCGGACCGCCTCCAGGCCTTCCAGCTGCTGGATGCTCGTTTCGTCGTAGGCGGGTTGCTCGTTTTCTTCAGTCATTCTTGATCCAAACTGTCATTCGTCGGTGTAACCACGGGTGTTGCCGCTACCGCGAAAGTCGCCTCTGCGACTTTCGAATCACCTCAGATGCGCATCGGCATCACCACGTAGCGAAATCTCTCGTTCCCGGGAACGGTCAACAGCGCACTCGAATTGGCGTCATTGAAGCCCCACTCGATGCTTTCCTCAGCGCGGTTGTTCAACACGTCGAGCAGATAGGCAACGTTGAAGCCGACGTCGAGTGCTTCACCGTCATAATCAACCTCGATTTCCTCCAGCGCTTCCTCCTGCTCGGCGTTGGCGGCCATAATCTTGAGCGAACCCTCGCCAAGCATCAGGCGAACGCCCCGAAATTTCTCGTTGGTCAGAATCGCCGCCCTGACCATTGACTGCAGCAACAGCGTACGACTGACCGACACCACGTTGCGCAGGCTCGCCGGAATGACTCGCTCGTAATCCGGGAAGCGACCATCAATCAACTTCGAGATCAGGCTGATATGGCCGAACTGGAAGCGTATCTGGTTGGGCAGCATTTCTATCTCCAGCGCCTCGTCGCTATCGGCGAGCAGCCTGTTCAGTTCGATGACCGTCTTGCGCGGCAAGATCAATTCCTGGCGCGCAGAACCCTCGGCGCGCAAGGCCTCTGGCACATCTTCGAGCGGCATGCTGGCATACGCCAGACGATGTCCGTCTGTGGCCACAGCACGCAGCTCGCTGCCATCCACGAGCAGCAAAAGCCCATTGAGGTAATAGCGAACGTCCTGCGTTGCCATCGCATACTGCGTTTGCGCCAGCAAGCTGCGGAAGGCCTTTTGCGGAACACTAAAACGCTTGACCTCACCCTCGGCCAGCGCCAGGCAGGGAAAGTCGTCAGCCGGCAAGGTCTGCAGACTGAAACGGCTCCTGCCAGCCCTGACCTGCAGGCGCCGATCGTCCAGTACCAAGCTCACTTCGGAGGCTTCCGGCAGGGAACGTAGAATCTCCTGCAGCTTCCTCGCTCCGACCGTGACTGCGCCGTCTCCGTCGCCAGTCACCTCGGTACTCGAGCTGGTGATCTGGATCTCAATGTCGGTGGCCAGAAGAGTGAGCACCTCGCCCCGCTTCTCGAGTAGCACGTTCGATAGGATGGGCAAGGTGTGACGCCTCTCAACTATCCCCGAAACAGCCTGCAAAGGTGCCAGCAGCGTGTCGCGTCTTGTTTTAATAAGAAGCATATATCTAAATCCTATAAAGACTATAGTCGGAACAAGTCTGTTGATACTTGTATATTTAGTTTTATTTTCAACGAATTACGATACTTTTTTGAACTGAAAAAAGCCTGTCTTCGACTGTGGGGAAAATCTGATAACTTTTCCACAGGGTCTTGCTTTTCACTTTATCCACTTTCCGTTTGCCTTTTTTCCACCGACTTCTACACCTCGAGATGCTCTGCCCTAGCTCTTCAGGACCTGCTGCAGCACGTGCACATCGTGGTTGAGCTCGTTGTCCTTGGTTCGCAGATCATCAATGGTACGCACTGCGTGCAGCACGGTGGTATGGTCGCGGCCGCCGAAGGCGCCGCCAATCGCCGGGTAGCTCAGCGTGGTCAGATTCTTGGCCAGCCACATGGCGATCTGCCGTGGCCGGACAATCACTCGCGTTCGCTTTTTTGAGAACAGGTCCGCTACCTTGATCTTGTAGTAGTCGGCCACCGTCTTCTGGATGTTGTCGACGGTGATCTGGCGGTTAACCGCACCAATCACGTCCTTGAGTGCTTCCTTGGCCAGGTCCAGCGAGATCAGACGGCCATGGAACGCCGAGTAGGCAAGCACCTTCTTCAGTGCGCCCTCAAGCTCGCGGACGTTGGAGCGCAGATGTTTGGCAATGTAGAAGGCCACATCGTCGTCGAGGGCGACGCCGTCCCCTTCCGCCTTCTTCTTGAGGATGGCTACCCGCATTTCCGTTTCCGGTGGCTCGATCTGCACCGTCAAACCCCAGTCGAAGCGGGTGATCAACCTATCCTCGAGGCCGGAAATGTTCTTTGGATAGGTGTCGCAGCTGATCACGATCTGCTTGCGCGTTTCGCTCAGCGCATTGTAAACGTAGAAAAACTCCTCCTGGGTCCGGTTCTTGCCGTTGAAGAACTGGACATCGTCGAGCAGCAGTACATCGAGCGAGCGGTAGTAGCGCTTGAAGACGTCAAAGGACTTCTGCTGGTAAGCGCGTACGACATCCGAATAGTAGTCCTCGGCGTGGACGTAACGAACGACCCGGTCGGGATGGTTATCGAGAATATGATTGCCGATGGCGTGTATCAGGTGCGTCTTGCCGAGACCGGCCCCCCCATAGATGAACAGTGGGTTGTAGGTTGTCTCTCCCGGGTTGATTGAAACCTGTCGCGATGCGGCGCGCGCCAGATCGTTGGCCTTGCCGACTATCAGGTTGTCAAAGGTAAAGGTCTTGATCAAGCGGGTCTTTTCGTACGCCGTACGGTCTCTCTCGGCGAGCGAGCTGGTACTGATGGCGGTCGCCGTCAGCGCAGCAGCCGTCGGCCGGCTATCATTGCGCAGCGCCGCGCCGATAGTCCCGGTCGCCGGCTGCATTTTGGGCGCGGTGCGTTCGCCAAGACTCAAGACGATGTTGACCGGCATCGAAAAGTGCTCGCTCGCCAATTCCTCGATGCGTGCCAGGTAGCGTTCCTTGACCCACTTGAGGATGAAACCGTTCGGCGCCAGGAGCCGCAAGCCGCGCGCGCAGTCCTCCTCCCCTTGCAGAACGAGGGGGCGAATCCAGGTGCTGAATTGCTGAGGCGGAAGTTCCTGCTCGAACTGGCTCAGACAGGTGGACCAGAAGCTAGCCATCAATAGTCATGGACTGACATCCCGAAATAGTGCGCCAACGCAAGCGCGCAACGGTGGTAGTTCGCCCTGACAAGACCGCTTGAAAATCATTGAGATGGACCACTATCCCCGCCTGTTGCAGGCTACCGGCGTGACGCCGCCAGCGAGAGGCCGCCGCTGACCCTCTGCGCTTCGCATTTGTTGTCTTGTCTGGAGCGCTCAAAGGACAATTCTAACCCGTCAGACCAAAGTTATCCACAGCTTCATTCAAAATATGGTCTTGACAGGCTTTACCCTAAAGCTGTCTAATTACGCGTTTACTTCGCAATGACTTCAAGGGTTTAACCATGAAACGCACTTATCAACCGTCGGTGGTTCGCCGCAAACGCACGCACGGCTTCCTCGTCCGCATGTCTACCCGCGGCGGCCGCGCCATCATTCGTGCCCGTCGCGCCAAAGGTCGTCACCGTCTGGCAGTTTGAGCGGTAGCGCTGCTTTCGTCGGCAATCGTTCGTTCGCCGCCGCGGCCTTTCCAAAGCACTATCGCCTGTTGAAAACGGATGAGTACTCATCCGTTTTTGGTTTCAGAAAGGCGCTTAGAAGCCAGCACTTCCTGCTACATTACCGCCCTCGTGAAGCAGGCGATATAGTCGGGGCTCGGCTTGGCTTGGTCGTTGCCAAGCGCTTTCTACGGCGCTCGGTTGATCGCAATCTGGTCAAGCGCCTGGCACGAGAGAATTTCCGTCTGCTGCGCATCCGCCTCCGCTGCAATGATTTCGTACTGCGCTTGGCGGCCAAGCCGAAACCAATTGACCGGCAAGCTCTGGCGCTGGAAATTCGACGTCTGCTGCGCAAGATGACCTCAACTCAATGATGGGCCGATGAAACACTTGTTGCTCGCGCTGATAGGCTTTTACCGCTACGCGATCAGTCCCTTTCTCGGGCGTCGTTGCCGTTTCTTCCCCAGCTGTTCCGAGTACGCCGCGGAAGCCGTTGAAAAATACGGCACCGGCAAGGGAGGGCGTCTCGCGCTGCAGCGAATTTTCCGTTGTCATCCGTGGAATCCGGGTGGTTTTGACCCCGTACCCTGAACATCAATCGAATCGTATAGGCTTTCATGGATAACCGACGCCTGCTCCTGTTGCTGATCTTCTCCTTCTCGCTGGTAATGCTCTGGGATGCCTGGCAGAAATACAATCAGCCCCCGCCAGTTGCACCCGTGGCGACCGCCGGGATAGTGGCTTCCGGATCGACGGCCGCCCCGGCAGCGCCGCAACCCTCCACAAGCCTGCATTCGCCGGTGCCGACGCTACCCGGCGCCGCAGCTGTGCCGTTTATGCCAACCGGTGAGACGGTGACCATCAGGACCGACCTCTTCGTCGCCGAGATCTCGTCACAGGGCGGCGATATCGTTCGCATGACTCTGGACGATTACAAGGACACCGAGCGCAAGAGCAAGGACTTCGCTCTTTTCGAGCGACGTCACCAGTATGCCGCGCAAAGTGGCTTGATCGGCGAAGGTTTGCCAAACCACAAGACTGCCTTCTCGGCCGTTCCCGGCGACCGAGAACTCAGTGGCGACGCGAGCACGCTGCAGCTTCGCCTCGAAGCAGCGCCCAGCAATGGCGTCAAGGTAAGCAAGATCTACACCTTTACCCGTGGCAGCTATCTGATCGATGTCGCCTACGAAATCGACAATGGTAGCGAGAAGCAGGTCACGGCGCACGCTTACTATCAGTTCCAGCGCGATACGGCGCCACCGGAAGGCGAAAGCCGCATGGTGATGACCTTCACCGGGCCCGCGGTCTATACGGAGCAGGAGAAGTTCCAAAAGGTCGGCTTCTCCGATATCGAAGCGGGTAAAGCCAAGTTTGTCACGCAGGCGGACAACGGCTGGGTCGCGATGATCCAGCACTATTTTGTCGCCGCCTGGGTACCGCCGGAAAAGCTGTCGCGCGAGTACTACATGCGTAAGCTGGACAGCACCACCGCCCCGGCGATCACCGCTGGCGTGATCGTGCCGGTGCCGGTGGTCGCACCCGGTACAAAGGTGGACTTTTCAGTTCCTCTCTATGCGGGTCCGCAACTGCAGAGCAAGCTCGACCATCTGGCACTGCCCAAGGCTGAAGGTGGAATTGGTGCGCAGGGCCTGCCACTGGTCGTCGACTACGGCTGGCTGACGATCATCGCCGCACCGATCTTCTGGTGTCTGCAGGCGATCCACCAAGTGGTCGGCAACTGGGGCTGGGCAATTGTTCTGCTTACCGTCGCCATCAAGTTGCTGTTCTTTCCCCTTTCGGCGGCCAGCTACAAGTCGATGGCCAAAATGCGCACTGTCACTCCACTGCTGGTTAAGCTGAAGGAGCGGCACGCCGGCGATCGCCAGAAGCTCAACCAGGAAATGATGGAGCTGTACAAGCGCGAAAAAATCAATCCTCTGGGTGGTTGTCTGCCGATCGCGGTGCAGATCCCGGTCTTCATTGCCCTCTACTGGGCACTTCTCGGTGCCGTGGAAATCCGTGATGCACCGTGGATCCTGTGGATTACCGACCTGTCGGCGAGCGATCCCTACTATGTCCTGCCGGTAGTGATGGTGATCACCATGCTCATCCAGACACGCCTCAATCCAACACCGCCGGACCCGATCCAGGCGAAGGTGATGATGATGATGCCGTTCATCTTCGGCGCCATGTTCTTCTTCTTCCCGGCCGGCCTGGTGCTGTACTGGGTGGTCAACAACACCCTGTCGATTGCCCAGCAATGGCAGATCACGCGGATGATGGAAGGTGGCGCGAAAGCCGCCAACGACCCAAAAGCCTGAGTCGGGCAAAACGGCAGCGACCATAGCCGCCATCGCGACCGCTCCCGGTCGCGGTGGCATCGGCATAGTCCGCATCTCGGGAACGAAGCTACTGGACTTCGCGACGGCGCTGAGTGGCAGGCAACCGGCTGCCCGCGTGGCGACGCTCGCCGAGTTCAAGGCCGCTGACGGTAGCGTCATCGACAGCGGCCTACTACTCCACTTTCCCGCGCCGAAGTCGTTTACCGGCGAAGACATCGTCGAGCTGCACGGCCACGGTGGCCCGGTGGTCATGAAAATGCTCCTGGCGCGTTGTCTGGAGCTTGGTGCGACCCTGGCCGAGCCTGGCGAATTCACCCGCCGCGCCTACCTCAACGGCAAGCTCGATCTGGCGCAGGCCGAGGCGGTGGCCGAC
>ERZ761607.3018-NODE-3018-length-16996-cov-9.339236_pt1 | contig 16996 bp, 15 predicted proteins | sample MGYA00511164_ERZ761607 | MGnify/ENA primary metagenome ERZ761607 (study PRJEB28899, sample SAMN02445080) | bioreactor sludge metagenome | biome: EBPR sludge | place: Australia: Brisbane, Thorneside Wastewater Treatment Plant | collected 2011-06-22 ...
GAATGCGCGCCCGCGACAGGCGCATGCGCAGCGCCAGCAGGACGATCACCCCGGCCAAGCGGGGACCCACGATGAGTGGGACACGCTACGCGCTGATGATGCGGCGGTTTCAATCCTCGCTCCCCGTCGCCGGGGAGCGTGTCTCGTTGAGTGCGACGTCCCATGCCTGGGACTGGAAGTTTCAATCCTCGCTCCCCGTCGCCGGGGAGCGTGTCCACTACCAGCTCGTCCGTCCGCCCGGAGAGAACTGGCGACCGAAGACCTGGAAGCGCCTCGAACCGATCTGGGCGGAGGTCGAACGCGACGCCAAACGGCGCCTGGCCGCCGCCCTGTCCGCCGGCCGCATCGCCCCCGACCAGGCCTCCGTTCTGCTCGAGCACCTCATCTGGACAGAGGTCGACGCGCGCGCTAGGATCGGCTACTCCCGCGGAGTGAGGAGCGACCAGTGACCGAGCAGCCCATTCCAGACCGCCTCGACGGCGCCCAGAGCACGGAATCCACCTCCGCGACCTGCCGCCATTGCCGGCATCTGCATCCTTCTGGCCGGAGCTGCGCCGCCTTCCCAGAAGGCATCCCAGACGCCCTCTGGTGGGCCTACCGCGGCCACCGCGAGCCTTACCCGGGCGACCGCGGAATCCAGTACGAAGAACGACCGCTTCCCGATCCGCTGGAGGCGCGGCGCTATGAGATCCCCGAATTCCTGCGCCGGAGGTCAGACCCGAAATGATCCTCATCGACACCCAGTCAGACGGCCTCTCCGACGCCATCCGCGCCGTCCGCGAAGCCTTCGGCAACCAGCGCCCGGCGCTGGTCGCCATCGGCGAAGAGCTCGTCGAATTCAGCAAGCAGCGCTTCGCCGTCTCCGCCGACCCCTACGGCAACCCGTGGGCGCGCAACAAGCCCTCGACGATCGCCCACTTCCTGCGCCTGCGCCTCGGCCGCAAGGCGCACACCCAGCAGGGCGCGCTGTCGGCGCGCGGCCAGCGCGTCATCGCCGGCAAGTTGCTGAACTGGTCGAGGGCAGTAGGTTTCAATCCTCGCTCCCCGTCACCGGGGAGCGTGTCCTGAGCCATTGAGCAACGCACATGCGGTCAGACAAGTTTCCATCCTCGCTCCCCGTCACCGGGGAGCGTGTCCTACTGGACCCCAGAACTCGACCGCATCTGGAAAGTTTCAATCCTCGCTCCCCGTCACCGGGGAGCGTGTCGACCGAGCTCTTCGAGACCCTGGTCAACTTGCAGGTTTCAATCCTCGCTCCCCGTCACCGGGGAGCGTGTCTTGTCCAAAGCGCTGATGCAACCACGCTGCTAGCTTGTTTCAATCCTCGCTCCCCGTCACCGGGGAGCGTGTCACGTCGTGTTTTCCGCACTGACGCGCGACGGACCGTTTCAATCCTCGCTCCCCGTCACCGGGGAGCGTGTCCCGTCAGCTTGTGATCCTCCGTCGGCCCGAAATTGTTTCAATCCTCGCTCCCCGTCACCGGGGAGCGTGTCCAACGCAACGCCTCGCAACCACAACAACACCAGCCAGTTTCAATCCTCGCTCCCCGTCACCGGGGAGCGTGTCCTCGGGTACCTACGCGCTCGAACAGCACGCCCTGGTTTCAATCCTCGCTCCCCGTCACCGGGGAGCGTGTCCACCACCGGCCAGGTCACTTTCGCCGCCAACAAGACGTTTCAATCCTCGCTCCCCGTCACCGGGGAGCGTGTCCGCGACCGCGGTGTTGATGATGCGCTTGGTCGGCGTGTTTCAATCCTCGCTCCCCGTCACCGGGGAGCGTGTCGCCGGCATTGACGGCAGCGCCCGGGGTGAGCGTGAGGTTTCAATCCTCGCTCCCCGTCACCGGGGAGCGTGTCGTCGCAGACACCGCTCCATTGGGCGATCACCAGCGGGTTTCAATCCTCGCTCCCCGTCACCGGGGAGCGTGTCTCCTGCCGCCGCCCGATCGCCATCAAGCACTTCGAGTTTCAATCCTCGCTCCCCGTCACCGGGGAGCGTGTCCGCGCTCACCGCGAAGTCCGCCGCCGCCGAGCGTGTTTCAATCCTCGCTCCCCGTCACCGGGGAGCGTGTCCATTCGCGTTCTCGACGTGCCGCGGACGACAGCCGTTTCAATCCTCGCTCCCCGTCACCGGGGAGCGTGTCCTGACCGGCGCTGCACATCACGTAAAGGATCAAGACGTTTCAATCCTCGCTCCCCGTCACCGGGGAGCGTGTCGTGCCAGCGGCTTGAGGTTGACACCCAGGTAGCTGTTTCAATCCTCGCTCCCCGTCACCGGGGAGCGTGTCATCATAAAAATGATAGTCTTGACCGCCGGATCGACGTTTCAATCCTCGCTCCCCGTCACCGGGGAGCGTGTCAATACGTCCACGTTACGCCGTCTGGCGACACGGCGTTTCAATCCTCGCTCCCCGTCACCGGGGAGCGTGTCAAGTCAGTGGCCGTATCTAACTCAAGGCATCCGGGTTTCAATCCTCGCTCCCCGTCACCGGGGAGCGTGTCAGGACGCGCTTGATGATGTCGTCGCGCAGGCTCGTGTTTCAATCCTCGCTCCCCGTCACCGGGGAGCGTGTCCCGGCGAGTACCGACTTCAACGGCCGCACGTTGATGTTTCAATCCTCGCTCCCCGTCACCGGGGAGCGTGTCAATCCGTCCACGTTACGCCGTCTGGCGACACGGCGTTTCAATCCTCGCTCCCCGTCACCGGGGAGCGTGTCCTTGTCGTTCAACTGGTACATGCCGCTGACCGTCAGGTTTCAATCCTCGCTCCCCGTCACCGGGGAGCGTGTCGAGCGCCCTGGAAGAATTGAAGGCGGTTCAGAACGTTTCAATCCTCGCTCCCCGTCACCGGGGAGCGTGTCATGTCGGCCTCGGTAACGCCTTCCCAACCGGTGACGTTTCAATCCTCGCTCCCCGTCACCGGGGAGCGTGTCGATTTCGGGTCCGCCCACACCTTTCTGGTTGGAGAGTTTCAATCCTCGCTCCCCGTCACCGGGGAGCGTGTCGCCAGCGTGCGCCTGAGCAGCACTCAGGGCGGGCAGTTTCAATCCTCGCTCCCCGTCACCGGGGAGCGTGTCTTCAGCTTGTTGATTTCCGCGCTGGCCAGGCTGATGTTTCAATCCTCGCTCCCCGTCACCGGGGAGCGTGTCGTGATCTCGGCCAGTTCGTCGGCCGCCAGAGTCTCGGTTTCAATCCTCGCTCCCCGTCACCGGGGAGCGTGTCCCCGGCAGCCGCAACTTCTCGCCGCCGCGTGTCCAGTTTCAATCCTCGCTCCCCGTCACCGGGGAGCGTGTCGGTCTTGAGCTCGTCCAACCCTTTGACTTCGATCTCGTTTCAATCCTCGCTCCCCGTCACCGGGGAGCGTGTCATCATCAGCAGCATCCACTGCTTGATGCACTGCGGGTTTCAATCCTCGCTCCCCGTCACCGGGGAGCGTGTCAGCCGGCTGTGAAGCGAATGCGTACCGAGTTGGCGTTTCAATCCTCGCTCCCCGTCACCGGGGAGCGTGTCGACAAGACCGTCACGGTGACAGTTCGCCAAGTCATCGTTTCAATCCTCGCTCCCCGTCACCGGGGAGCGTGTCGTGCCAGCCGTCGTCGTGCTCTTGATCGAGCAATTGTTTCAATCCTCGCTCCCCGTCACCGGGGAGCGTGTCACCGGATACCGAGCCGGACGACTCGGGCAAGCACAGTTTCAATCCTCGCTCCCCGTCACCGGGGAGCGTGTCGATGGCGTAGGCCACGGCGTAGGCTGCCGTGTTGTTGTTTCAATCCTCGCTCCCCGTCACCGGGGAGCGTGTCAACCCGGCCTTGACCGCGATCGCGATCGCCTACATGTTTCAATCCTCGCTCCCCGTCACCGGGGAGCGTGTCGGGGTCTGGCGCAGCATCTTGGACAGGCGCGGGTTGTTTCAATCCTCGCTCCCCGTCACCGGGGAGCGTGTCGGGTGCGACTGCCCTGAAGAGGGGGAGCCCGCAGCGTTTCAATCCTCGCTCCCCGTCACCGGGGAGCGTGTCTCACCCTATGACCTCGACCGATCGCAACACGCCGCAGTTTCAATCCTCGCTCCCCGTCACCGGGGAGCGTGTCCCTTGCGCCAGGGAACAGACGCGCCGAAGCGATTTGTTTCAATCCTCGCTCCCCGTCACCGGGGAGCGTGTCGAGACGGCTGTCGGTCTGTACGGTGTCGGCGAAGTGGTTTCAATCCTCGCTCCCCGTCACCGGGGAGCGTGTCAAAACCCAGTTGCCGATGCGCAGGCTTTTGCTCATGTTTCAATCCTCGCTCCCCGTCACCGGGGAGCGTGTCGTAATCGCGGCCGTGCTGTGTCAGCCGGTAAAGAAGTTTCAATCCTCGCTCCCCGTCACCGGGGAGCGTGTCGGTCGAGCGCGGCGGCGATTGAGGTGCTTGCCGGAGTTTCAATCCTCGCTCCCCGTCACCGGGGAGCGTGTCGAAGAGGCGCTGCAAAGCCTGAAGCTGTCCGAATCGTTTCAATCCTCGCTCCCCGTCACCGGGGAGCGTGTCGACAAAACCGTTACCGTCACCGTGCGCCAGGTCGTCGTTTCAATCCTCGCTCCCCGTCACCGGGGAGCGTGTCTGGCCGAGTATGGCCTTGGACTCGCTGCGCTCGGGTTTCAATCCTCGCTCCCCGTCACCGGGGAGCGTGTCCACCAATGCGACGGCGACTAACCTGACCTCTTCTGGTTTCAATCCTCGCTCCCCGTCACCGGGGAGCGTGTCGGACTGCTTCTTCCGGATGTCGTCCGCCCTGGGAGTTTCAATCCTCGCTCCCCGTCACCGGGGAGCGTGTCCTCTGGGCGGATGCGATTCCGGCATGTGTTTCGTATGTTTCAATCCTCGCTCCCCGTCACCGGGGAGCGTGTCGGCGACGGCTTGACGATCCCGGCACTTTTCGGCGGTTTCAATCCTCGCTCCCCGTCACCGGGGAGCGTGTCACCTTCTCTTCGAGGTATCCGTTTTTGGTGATGCGTTTCAATCCTCGCTCCCCGTCACCGGGGAGCGTGTCAGCAGCGCCATCAGGAGACGCTGGTCAGCTCGGAGTTTCAATCCTCGCTCCCCGTCACCGGGGAGCGTGTCTCCTTCGACCAGCGCGACCTCGAACGGGACGATCACGTTTCAATCCTCGCTCCCCGTCACCGGGGAGCGTGTCGCCGTCGCCGGTTAGCTACACGTTGGCCGTCATACGGTTTCAATCCTCGCTCCCCGTCACCGGGGAGCGTGTCCAGCGCGTCCCGACGTATCCCTGCTGTTGCTCGTCGTTTCAATCCTCGCTCCCCGTCACCGGGGAGCGTGTCGTGATCTGCAGCAGGTCTTCGGGGATGGTGGCGGAGTTTCAATCCTCGCTCCCCGTCACCGGGGAGCGTGTCTCGCTAGCAACGCCAGTAGCCAGCTCGAGATAACGTTTCAATCCTCGCTCCCCGTCACCGGGGAGCGTGTCAAGGGGGTTCAAGGGCTGGGGCTCCTGGTTGTGGGGTTTCAATCCTCGCTCCCCGTCACCGGGGAGCGTGTCGCGGAAGCGGTGGATCATTTGACCGGGCTCCATTTGTTTCAATCCTCGCTCCCCGTCACCGGGGAGCGTGTCTCGCCGGCAGGGACCTCGCTGGTCACCCACTTCTTGTTTCAATCCTCGCTCCCCGTCACCGGGGAGCGTGTCTGGGCAAAATGGCGGTAGAACTCAACGCCAGTGTGTTTCAATCCTCGCTCCCCGTCACCGGGGAGCGTGTCTCCGTTGGCGGTTTCGTCCTCATCAAGCTGTTCAAGTTTCAATCCTCGCTCCCCGTCACCGGGGAGCGTGTCGTGTTACAAGCAGGGGATGTGTTATGGGACCGTGGTTTCAATCCTCGCTCCCCGTCACCGGGGAGCGTGTCGTTTGAAGACATCCGGCGCCGAGACGAATCGACACGTTTCAATCCTCGCTCCCCGTCACCGGGGAGCGTGTCAGCCGATCGGCGCGCGCATCAAGCTGATTCCAGGCGTTTCAATCCTCGCTCCCCGTCACCGGGGAGCGTGTCGCTTGATCATTGCCCGATCGCCGCGAAAATCGCGGTTTCAATCCTCGCTCCCCGTCACCGGGGAGCGTGTCCGTGCTGGTGCTCCTGCTGCCAGACGTCACGATGGTCGTTTCAATCCTCGCTCCCCGTCACCGGGGAGCGTGTCCGGTTCTGAACTCATCGAGCGTCCGGCAAATCGAGGTTTCAATCCTCGCTCCCCGTCACCGGGGAGCGTGTCCTTTCGCGAAGGAGTGACGAATGATCTACCTGATGTTTCAATCCTCGCTCCCCGTCACCGGGGAGCGTGTCCTGGCTTTGCCATTCCAGCACGCCATCGGCGTCGACGTTTCAATCCTCGCTCCCCGTCACCGGGGAGCGTGTCCCAAGAAAAATCGCTTCTGCGTCGACAAACTCGTCGTTTCAATCCTCGCTCCCCGTCACCGGGGAGCGTGTCCGACGGCGACCTTCTGGCGCACCAGGGCGGTGAGGGTTTCAATCCTCGCTCCCCGTCACCGGGGAGCGTGTCGACAACATCTACCCGCGCCGCGAGACTGACGCCAAGTTTCAATCCTCGCTCCCCGTCACCGGGGAGCGTGTCCACAATCCGCCGCTTTCGCTGGTCATCAGCTCGTAGTTTCAATCCTCGCTCCCCGTCACCGGGGAGCGTGTCTGGCCAGAGCCAGTCCGGCGAGCAGCAGGCTCCGGTTTCAATCCTCGCTCCCCGTCACCGGGGAGCGTGTCCCTGCCGCTCGGCTTCGTCGCGGTCCATGGCGACGTTTCAATCCTCGCTCCCCGTCACCGGGGAGCGTGTCGCAGGCAGGAAGAGGCGGACCCGCGTTCTTCCATGTTTCAATCCTCGCTCCCCGTCACCGGGGAGCGTGTCTTAGCGGCGTTATTTACGAGGATTTGGATTGCCATGTTTCAATCCTCGCTCCCCGTCACCGGGGAGCGTGTCAGGAACAGCGTGGTCGTCTGCGTCTTGAACGCCACGTTTCAATCCTCGCTCCCCGTCACCGGGGAGCGTGTCACCGATAGACCAACATGGAGAAGCGTTGATCATGGTTTCAATCCTCGCTCCCCGTCACCGGGGAGCGTGTCGCCCAGCAATGGATGCTCAGCACTCGCCGTCACGGTTTCAATCCTCGCTCCCCGTCACCGGGGAGCGTGTCCTGATCCCCGGCGATGTCTTCATCGTCCGCCCGGGGTTTCAATCCTCGCTCCCCGTCACCGGGGAGCGTGTCATCGTTTGCATGTCAGTCTCCGTTGTCGCCAGCCGCCCTTTCAATCCTCGCTCCCCGTCACCGGGGAGCGTGTCGCTTTTGTGATCTGCTCAGCCTCTCCGTCGGACAGTTTCAATCCTCGCTCCCCGTCACCGGGGAGCGTGTCAGTGGCAAAGCCAGTGCTGGGACTCCATCAAGTGCGTTTCAATCCTCGCTCCCCGTCACCGGGGAGCGTGTCTGCACTCCGCGGCTTCCTTCAGTAGTTGCGCCTTGTTTCAATCCTCGCTCCCCGTCACCGGGGAGCGTGTCTCTCGATTTTCCGACATTGCAAGTCGGCACAAGAGGTTTCAATCCTCGCTCCCCGTCACCGGGGAGCGTGTCCGCTGGCGGAAGTAGCAAACGGCACGCTGACGCTGTTTCAATCCTCGCTCCCCGTCACCGGGGAGCGTGTCGGAGAGACCGTTCACCTCTCAGGCGTCGCGGGCATGTTTCAATCCTCGCTCCCCGTCACCGGGGAGCGTGTCTTGAGTGGCCAGCGCCCGGGCGACGTGCTGCGCATGTTTCAATCCTCGCTCCCCGTCACCGGGGAGCGTGTCCCGCTGGCTTCGGCGACCGCAAGTACGTTGTCGTTGTTTCAATCCTCGCTCCCCGTCACCGGGGAGCGTGTCCGTTCACTTGCAAGTACTGGCACGCGCAGCAGATCCGGAAGCCTTTGCGCGAACCGGAAATGAACGGGTCACTGCGCTGTGTCTTGAAGCTGAAGAGCTTCCCATTTTCCTCGTCAAAACAGCCAAGTGCAAGTTCCGCGAACCCCCCAGGTTTGCGCAGTCGCTGGCAGTTCGCGCGGCATGCGGCGTCGCCCGCAACTCGGCCCAAACCGCCTTCCGGGTGCAGACGAAGCTACACCAGCAACGGCCCGTCGTAGTCAAGGGCGCGGAATCGCCCGTATTCGCGTACTTCGCAACCCCGCGTATCGGCAAGTCGGTAGAGCCGCAGACAGTCCTGCTCAAGTGCTATCTCCGCCAACAGGCGGCGCTCCAGATCCGCCAGCTGCATGCGGTCGACCTTGCACTCGAAAACCGACTTCTGCACGCGCTGCCCTGTGCTCTCGCAGACCTTGGCGACTCGCCGCAACCGGCGGCGACCTTCGCGAGTTTCCGTGTTGACGTCGTAGCAGACGATCACCAACATCGCAATCACCGGGCAAGGAACGGCAGATAGGACTCCATGTCGCCGCGCAGGGTACGAGCGAGAAGGCGAGCCTGGAGAAGGGGCAGCAGACCAAACGACGCCGGCTGCCGCAGCAGCGGATGCACGAGTTCCTCGCGCTTCTTCTCTTGCCAGGAAACGATCGCCGTCTTGCGTCCATCCTCGGAAAGGGTGACCGCCCCACCCTCGTGGAGTGTGAAATCACACTCCCTGACTTGCCCGCGGTTGATCAAGGTGAGCGCCAGACGATCGGCGAGCGACCGGAACTCCTCCATCAGATCGAGTGCCAGCGCCGCTCGGCCTGGACGCACCGCATGCAGGAAGCCCAGCTGCGGGTCCAGTCCGGCGGTTTCGACAGCCGAGCGACAGTCGTTCATCAGCATTGCGTACAGGAAAGACAGCAGCGCATTCATCCTGTCGCGCGGTGGCCGGCGAGTCCGGCCAGCCATGACGAAGATCGAGCGCGCTTCGCGCCGGACGATCAGATTGAGCCCGGCAAAATACTGGCGCGCCGCTTCCCCTTCGATGCCACGAACGGTATCGAGATCGGCCGCCGCCGGCAATGAGCGCAGCGCGGCAGCCAGGTCCTCGCCGCGACGCAGCAGCGCCGCCCCATCGTCAGTGTCCTTGGCTTCGCGCGCGCCACGCAGGAGGACTTGCCGCGTATTCTTGATCTTTCCGGCTACGAAAGCCCGCGCCAGGCGCAGCGCAAACGCGCTGTCGCCTGCCTGGGCATACTGCGCCTGGCGCAGCAGGATGTTCCCTGAGACGGGTCCTTCCATGCGCGCCTTGAAGCGACCGTTCTCGCTCAACAGGACCAGGCTCTTCCCTTCGTCAGCCAGCCGATGGACGAGTGCTGGAGAAACGAGCACGTTGCCGAAGGTGACCACGGCTGCGAGGTGATGAATCGGCACGCGCAGCCGGGTCTCCCGCTGCACTTCGACGCGTACGGTATCGTTGTCGAGATGCAGGTACGACAACGGTGTCGTCACGTAGAGCGTGTTGAGGAGAGTCAGCATCAGCCTGATCAATCGTCGACGGCGAAAAGCTCTGCGGCCAGGGCCTGTTGGCGTTCACGCGCGGCCAGCGCCGCCGGCTGGCAGAGATCGATCAGCGAGCATTCGCGACAGCGAGCGTCATTCGCTGGCGGCGGCAAGCTGCCGCGGGCGAGCGCCTGCCGGATCGTCACGGTCAATTCCTCAACCTGCGCCCGCAGGTGGCTGTCGATTGCCACTTCGCGCCGGCGATGCGAGCTGGCGTGGTAGATCGCGCCGGCGACCACTGCGCGTCCGGTCATTTCTTCGAGACAGATCGCCTGCGCCGCCAACTGCACGTCGTCATGCGCTCCTAGTGCAGCCCTGCCCCGCCGCCCATGCTTGTACTCGACTGGGTACGGCGTTCCGTCGGCCGAGAACTCGACGACATCTGCCCGGCCCACCAGCCCGAGACGATCGCACCATAGCGGAACCGCGGTCGCGGTGCGTACGCCGGCCCTCATTTCCACTACCGGCTGATCGACGCGTGCATGCACCGCCTGCCCGCGCTGGGTATGGACGTTCTCGGCGAAAACCTGCTCGGCGTGAATCAGCAGGCACTGACGAGGACAGTAGCACCAATGCTGCAACGCAGCGAGCGGAATGGGATCGACGTTGTCCGTCATGCGGTGGACCGGGGGACTGCAGCGAAAGACCGCCAGCGAACGCCATCACGGGTCACCACTGCCAGGGAGCCTTCGGGCACCTGGGCCAATGCTCGCAGGGCTGCCTGCAGGACGTCGGCGAGAACGATCGGCCAGAGGCGAAAATAGAGTATCGCCGGGGGTGGAGCGAGGCCGTGGAGAAAGACGAGCTCGCCGAAGTCCGCGTCGAAAGTCAGCAGGCCGCGCTGCTGCTCCCGCGCGAGCGCGAGCACGCCCCGATCGTTCAGGCCGGGTGCAAAGCGCGCAACAGACAGGACATCATGTCCGGCAGCCGCAATCCCCTCGACCACCGGTGACGGGAAGTTCTCGTCGGCAAGCAAGGATCGCGTCAAGCGGCAACCTCCGGCGCGGGAACAATCGTTCGCATGATGTAGGTCTCGTCCTGCAGGCAGTCGCGAACGAATGCAAAAACGGCCTGGAGGTCCTCTGCTTGCAGGTGCGGATAGCTTTCGAGTATCTGGGCCTCGCTCCAGCCTGACGCCAGCAGGTCCAGAACGAATCCGACCCCGATCCGAGTCCCCTTGATGCGCGGCTTGCCAAAAAGGGTGTCGGGGTCGGCAACGATGTGGTTGCGCCAGTCCATCATTCCTCTCCTCCTCAGAAGCCCGGGATGACTTCGACGGCAAGACCGTCGATAGGTGCAACGGTGACTTCGCCATCCGCAGCGACACTCAGTGAGCGGTGTACCTTCGCCGACGAGCAGACGCCGGACTTGCTCGGATGCTGCCACCAGACGACCCTGAGCACTTCCATGCTGCCTTCAGGGCGCGCTGCCGAGGCATCGTTCTCGAACAGTCGGGGAAGGATGCGCTTGATCGTCGCCGCATCGTCGTCGCTGAAGCCGGTGCGGACCGCCAGTTGCGGATTCATGCTGCCAACGCACAGGTAGATGCCGTGGTCAACCCGGTGCTTCATGCCCATGGTGTCGGAGCTGCGCTTGCTGCCGTCGCCTTCGCCGCTGACGCTCTTGGTGATCTGCGTGCTCGTCACTTCGATCGGTTCGATGCTGAAGGCCGACTGGAGGGTGACCGGCCCACGGATGCCGATCGAGATCCCGCCAGCGCCTTCCGGTCCTTCGTCGTCCTGCTGCCTCGCCTCTTCGGCAACCGCCCTGTTCTTCGTGGCGCTGGGCCTCGCCGATGTCTTCGTGGCCTTCTTGATCGCGAACAGCTGCCCGAAGGCGCGCACGTCGAACCAGATCCGGCATGCCTCGCTCACCGTCTCGGGTCCCCCGAGCTTTTCCCCGAGTGTCCGGCGAGCGCGCTCGGCCAGGTTGCGGCAATCGTCGCCCGGCGCACGACGATCATCCGACTGCACGAAAATCGTCTCGCCATCCTCCAGCAGACGATCGCGCAACTTGCGCTTGAGGCAGACGTCGGTAATTTCTCCGATGCTGTCGTAACTGCTGCGCGGACGGTTGCCGTTCAGCGGGTCGCCGTTCGGATTGGCGTTGCTGACTCGCATGACGACCGCGAAGTCGATCTTGTTCTGCAGGCTGCTCACTTGGCTTCCTCCATCACGGGTGTTTCGCTTGGTTCAGAGGGTTGCGACGAAGGGTCGTCGGCGACGGCTGCCTTCCGCTGGTTGAGTTCGGCTCGCTGGCAATGGTAGCCGAGGAGGAACTCGCCGCTCAGCTTTCGATCGTCTGTGAAGTTGCTGCCGCGGAAGTGGCCGATCACCTCGTCGATCTGCTGCTCGATCCGGTGCAGATAGCCTGGAGCGCGGCTCCTGAGCCGCGACCTCGATGGCGCGAGCGCCAGGTCGATCTGCCGCCACGTCGCACAGGGATGGTCGGCGAAGCGCTGCATCAGCCGCGCGGCGTGCGTATCGCGCTGCTCGCCGCCGAAGTACAGCGCTCGCTGCTCCAGATGCTCGGCCAGCGCCAGCAAGCGGCCGAACAGGTAGTCGCGGGTCGTGCGATCAGTTTCCAGTGCCATGGCGTAGTTCCCCTGCTTCAGTTGGTGTTGATGACCGCGAAAAAGCGCGCAGGCGATTCCGAGCGCCTTCTCCCACTCCCATTTCGCGAGACCGCTGCGGCGAGTGACCCGTCGGACGGTCGCGGCGACGAGATCGCGCGGCAACGGCTGCCGGTCGACAATGCACGGCAACAGGCGCTCGACGCACGCTCGACGCAAGCGTTCGTCCACGTTGTGCCCGTAGGCCGCGTCGGCAATGTCGCTGGGCGCGGGAGCGCCGGTGAACCTCCGTTGCTTGCCGAAGCTCTGATGCCAGGCAAAATCGCGGTGCCATGCTTCGACACGATCAAGGAATTCCGCGCCCGCGAATTCGCGATAGAAGCGGATTGCCATGCGCCCCGGAGTTGCCGAGTCGATCGCCATGATCACGACGTTCGCCAACGGCGACAGGCTCGCCCGGTAGCCGGCAATCTTTCGCCCAAGCGCCAGCGCGTAGAACTGCCCGGCGTCGCCGCCTTCGTCCGTGGCAGACGTGGAGTCGACGGGCGCTTCCGACGGCGAAGGGCCGGGCGATTCCAGGCCGAACAGGGCGAAGGTGTCGCCGAGCGGATCGGGAATGTCTTCGCCGCCAACCGCCCACGCGACGACCACCTGCTCGCCACTGCGCGCGCCTTGCCTGGCGATCAGCCAGCGCAGCGCCAGGTGCGCCTTCTGCGACGCTTCGTAGCCGACGCTGCATGCCTGCTCGCCGGTGTCGTCGGTGAAGCGGCCGCGGAAGGTGAAACCGGAAGCGTCGTTGGCGCTGATCAGCTTGGCGCCATCACCGGGATGACGCAGGCGCTTCGGATGGCTGGTGGCGAGCGCAACCGCGTTGCCACCGGTCGCCATGCACAGACCCCTCTTGTTCATCCGCGTCTCGTTGAACCGGACCCATGCTTCCTGCAGCGATGCGTCGAGCCAGACCGCCGGCTCGCAGCCCCCCGGGATCTCGACCTGCCAGCGGACGAAGGCAGCGCCCTGATCGAACGGCGTCGCCGCCAGCAGCCCGAAAATGGCCGGCCGTGACGACTTCGCCGCCGTGTCCGGCCACTTGGTCAGCAACCGGCCGTCCGTGCCAACGTGCAGCAATTTCTCCTCGACGAGATCCTTGATGGTCGATCCGCGTTCGACGTAGGTGAGAACGGCCCTCGCTTTCGGGTGGGAAAAAGCTGATTCGCACCACGCTCGCAGCAGCTCGATGTACTCGCCGTGGAACGATGGCCTGGTGCCACCGTGATCCCGGTAGTCGCCGGCGACATACTGAATCTTGTCGCACAGCGGGTGCGGTGGCGGCCTGGATCCAGTGCGGTTGGCCGACTCCTCGGTCGCCGGCACGAGCGTTTCTTCCTTCTGCACGATGCGCGCGCGCTGGAAGCGGCCGTGCTCGTTGACCACGATCTCGAGGTGCGCCTGCTGTGGCGTGTGGCTCAACGGCGGCAGCGGCCGGTGGGCGAACTGTGGTCTGCCCGCACAGGCATCGTAGGTCTCGACGAGTCTTTGCAGCCAGCCCATTTCAGACCTCGCCTTCCTCGCTGCCTACCGGCAGCAGGTTGCAACCGGCGACGAACTTCTTGGCGCGCATCGGGCGCACGAGGCGCGTCAGCGTGCAGTCTTCCGGCGGGATGAAGCGGATGACGCCATGTTCCATCGTCGGCATCCAGAAGCGCGTCCGCAATTCGTCCTTGCCGGTTTCGTCAGGATAGTCGAAGCCGTGAAAGCAGGGGCCGAAGGCGATTTCAGGAGTGCTGTCGTAGGCGCCCGGGCCACTGCCGAATGCGCAGGGTTCGACATAGCCCTGACAATCCCGCGTACCGAGGAAGATATCCTGCCGTCCGCCCCGTTCGAGCATCCGGTGAGCGATCGCGGTATGCTTGCCGGCAACCCGGTCGCTCGCCAGCTCCTCGCGGTGCCGGTTCCAGACGAAATGCGCCTGCACCTGGTACTCGACGTCGGCGAGGAAAGTGTAGATCGCCAAGGTGTTGCCGCCACTGAACACCAGCGGCTTGGTGCCCTTGGTCTGCGTGCGGATCGGATTCATCACGCGAACGGCGTCGATCACCCAGATCAGGGTCGGCTTCCAGTAGATCGACTTGGTGATGCCCTTGAGCGCTTCGTAGGTCGGGATGTGGTACGAGCACTTCTCGCCGCCCACCCGGGTCAGCGGGTCGGTGAACAGCGCGTAGCGGCCCCGGACGCGGAACTCGATGCGGCAGTCCTTCGGATCAGACATACAGCGTCTCCATGGGCAAGACCGGTGTATCGCTCCAGCCGAACTCTTCGCTGTAGTACTCGGCGCGCAAGTGGAAGATTCCCAGGCCACGCTCGCCGACCCCCGCGCCGATTTCGCAGACGGCGCCCATCTCCTGCAGATCGTCGAACTGCCTTGAAAACACATTGACCGAGAACTGTTGCGCCTGGCGGAGCAGATCGTGCTGCAGGTCGGGCCGGCTGGCACTGCACAGGTCTGCGACCAGCTCGCGCCCTTCGGCACCATAGGGCACGATGATACCGTGGGTCGGCGCATCGATCGCGCGAAACGCCCGTGCGGCGGTCATGAACGCCTGCCGCAGCGCCATCGGCGGCGCGCTGTGCGTCTGCCGCTTGTATTCCTGCACGGCGAGGCGATTCTCGGCCAGCAGATTCAGCAGCGAGTCGTCACGCCCAGCCTCGCCGGGAGACAGCGGGTAGTCCATCTCGCGGCATCGTCTGGCGAAATAGTCAGCGAAATAGCGGTTCATCGCTTTCGGCGCCAACAGATCGCCGTCGAAGGCGCCCGGGTTTGCGGCGAACTCGCTCAGGATCCGCTGCGCGACATCACGACCCTGGCGAATGTCGGTCAACCGGTCGATGTGCTCGTCGGCCGGGTTGAGCACATGGACGCGGCCGACGGTGCGGCGACCGTTGCGATTGCAGCGCCCGGCGGCTTGGGCGATCGAGTCCAGTCCGGCAACGTAACGGATGACGGCGGCGAAATCGACGTCGACGCCGGCTTCGATCAACTGCGTGCTGATGCACAGGGTCGGAGCGCCGTCGCCCAGCCGCTGGCGAATCTCGGCCAGGATCTTGCGCCGGTGAGCGGGGCACATCCTGGCGCTGAGATGATGGAGCCTGCACCCGATCGGCGTCTGGCCCGCCTGCTGGTAAAGCGTGCGCGCCGCCTTGGTCGTATTGACGATGACCAGGCAACTGCCCGCGGCAGCGATTTCTTCGGCCGCCAGCGTCGCCACGTCGCTGTCGGTCCACCCGCCGGGCTGGTGGCGATAGCGGACCTGTGCACGCTGCAGTGCCGCGAAAAGCTGCGGCACGTCTGGAATGATTTCATCGGCCGGAGCGAAGCGCGCAGCTCCCTTCTGCGCATCGACCGTGTTGAGCAGGGGCTGCGTTGCCGTGCACAGGACGACGCTGCTGCCGCAATGTTCGACAAGAAAGTTGATGGCATTGTTGAAGAGGTGGATGCAGCGCACGGGAACGGTCTGCGCCTCGTCGAAGACGATGACCGAATTCGCGAGCTGATGCATCCGCCGGGCGCCGCGCGTGCCAGCACCGAAGAGCGCTTCGAGCAACTGGACGCTGGTCGTGTAGACCACCGGCGCGTCCCAGTTCTCGGCAAGCGTCTTGGTCTGCCAGGTTTCATTCGCCGGTGTCAGGCTGGCGTGATGTTCGAGAACGATGCGCCCGCGCTCGACGCCCTCGGTCGCTGGCTCGAGGATGCTGCGCACGACGTCGGCGTTCTGATCGATGATCGTCGTAAATGGAACCACGTGGATCACCCGGTCGAGCTGATGCCTGCGGGCATGGTGCAGCGCGAAGCGGAGGCTGGCCAGCGTCTTGCCGCCGCCGGTTGGCACCGTCAGGGTGAAGATTCCCGGCAAACGATCCGCGGCAAGACGGCATTGCTCGGCGACTTCGGCGCGCAAGCGATCGATTCGCTGGCTGTTGGCCAGGCTGGCGAGGTGTGCCTCGAGGCGGCCGATCAGCTCTGCCCAGGGCACGTAGCGACCATGGTGCCGCAAGCGCCCAGTGCCAGGACATTCGAAGTCGGCCGTGTCGGTACGATCGGCATCGATCAGCGCGCTGAACAGGAAGCGAACGAGCAGACCCAGCTTGCCTTGAGCGATCGGCGGACTGCCGCCAGCGAGTTGTTCGCGCTGCGTGATGCTGCGGCAGATCGCCACCATCCTGGCGACCAGGCTTGTTCCGGAAAGCAGTTGCGACAGCCTGCTCGACACCCGCGCGTCGACGCGCGACCACGCCTCGTCCAGGTGAGCAAGCTTCTCCGCCTTGTTGATCCGGCGAGTGAAGTGGTCGTCGCCATCGGGAGTGATACAGTCGATCAGCCCGGAATGATGCGAGGCGATGCACAGTGACAGAATCTCGGCCACGCACGACGATTCCGGGCTGCCGCCGCGGGACAGCATGCGCCAGATCCGTTGCGCGCCGGCCGTCGAGTGATCGATTCGCCCTCGCGCCCGCCGGGCGTCGACAAAGTCATCGGCGTCCTGGTCGATCAGGCCGCTGGCGGATTTCAGGTAATCCTGGAATTCCTGGCTGTACTTGCCGAGATCATGGAGCAATCCCAGCATTTCGCCGGCGCCTTGCAGCTCAGCCGGGCATCGGCCCTTCCCTGTACACAGCCGGAGCTTCGCTGCATGCCTGGCGGCGAGCCGTCCAACACCGAGCAGGTGCTCGTGCAGGAGCTGGATCTCGCCATCTGCCGCGCGCCGATGCGCGATCGCGACGCTGGCCACTTCAGCCCCCGGCGATCACAGTCCTGCCTGGTTGAGCCGGCTGATGAACGCCGAGCGGCGGCTGCTTGCCTGACGCAGCGCCTCGATTCTCCGACGGAAGTCGCCGCCGGCGCCGCGGCGATCGAGATCCCGCAGGTCAATCAGGATCTGCACCGCC
>ERZ761607.3021-NODE-3021-length-16989-cov-6.692217_pt1 | contig 16989 bp, 15 predicted proteins | sample MGYA00511164_ERZ761607 | MGnify/ENA primary metagenome ERZ761607 (study PRJEB28899, sample SAMN02445080) | bioreactor sludge metagenome | biome: EBPR sludge | place: Australia: Brisbane, Thorneside Wastewater Treatment Plant | collected 2011-06-22 ...
CCGAGTTCTTCCTGGGTCACTTCTTCATGTGTCACGGCTTTCACCACATCTGGTCCGGTGACGAACATGTAGGAGGTGTTGCGAGTCATGAAGATGAAATCGGTCAGCGCGGGGGAGTAAACCGCGCCGCCTGCGCAGGGTCCCATGATGGCTGAAATCTGCGGGATGACCCCGGATGACATGGTGTTGCGCAGGAAGATATCGGCGTACCCGGCAAGGGAGACCACTCCTTCCTGAATGCGCGCGCCGCCTGAGTCGTTCAAGCCGATGATGGGCGCGCCATTCTTCATTGCCATGTCCATGATCTTGCAGATCTTCTCGGCATGGACTTCACCAAGACTGCCCCCGAAGACCGTGAAATCCTGCGAGTAGACGTAGACCAGCCTGCCGTCAATGGTGCCCCAGCCCGTCACGACTGAGTCACTCATGAACTTCTGCTCATCCAGATTGAAGTCATGTGTGCGGTGGACAACGAAGGGATCGACTTCGCGGAAGGAGCCGCGATCCAATAGGAGGTCAAGGCGTTCACGCGCGGTCAGGCGTCCCTTTTTATGTTGGGCGTCGATACGCGCCTGACCGCCCCCGAGCCGGGACTGCGCTTTCATGTCATTCAGTTGCTTGATTTTCGATATTTCGCTCATATGCCTCTCTCGACAATAATTTTGATGCAGAATATACAAGGATCAGGCTTGCAAGATCGAAGACGATCACGAACAATGAATTCGGACGCGGCAACTGCCAGAAAAGACGTTCGACCCAATACCAAATGATGTAGCCTGCCGCCGCAAAGGGAAGCGTCTTTGCGCTCCATGGTTTTCCCTGACGCAGCCCCCAAGCGAATGCCAGCCCGATCATAACCCAGAAGATACCTGCTACTGCGCCTGCCAGTGGCGGGTAACGGGTGGAGAAATCGAAGAGGGTCATTCGCCATGAGAGAAAAGTCCAAGCTTTGATGGCATTCCATATTGTAAGGATTAACACCATCCAAAAGGTCAAGGTTACTGGAATGGGGCGTTTCATGTGTTTAATACTTTGGCTCTTCCAGCAGAAATAAAAGGTCTTTCCCGCCATAACTGGAGTAACGCTCGAGATAGGGGGCGAATTGACCGTAATACGGCGGGATCGCCAACAGGCGCGGATTGGCGAAGATAATGGTCATCCCCTGTTCTCGCAGATATAAAGGGGCTTCGCCATTTTTGAGAATGAGAAAATACTCATAGCTGTTGATCAGCCCGTCCATATTGACGATGGTGCGATCCTTTAGGAAATAACCGACATTGCCACCGCCTGTCATGCCGATGATATCGCCGGGCAGGGTGTTGGCTTCGAGGTAGGCGACAACTTCCATGAGGGGCCGGTCGGGTTCGTACCGTCCGTGCGGCATGGCATATTCGACGAATTGCCAGAATCTGAAGGTTGCATTCGCACCGTACACAGAAGCAGCGACAATGAGGATGAGGTTGACGCTGTATATGCGGCGCAAGGGTTTTATCAAGAGGTCAAGGAAAATGCCCATGACGATCATCAGCAGGACCATCTGGCTGATCCAGTACCATTCTTTGATTCCGCCGTAGGAAGTGGCAGTGTAGGAAAGGATTTGAATGATGCTGGCGGCAACCAGCGGAATAACACCGAGATTAGTCACAGCCTGGCGGGCACGGCGTTTGTAGATGAGGACGAGCGTCATCGATATCGCAACCGTAATGGCGAGTAAAGTGAAATACCGTTCGGTCTCCATATCCGCGCCACGGACGAAATGCGGGCGCAAGAGTTCATTGAAATACCAAATTCCTTCGGTGAATGGTTGTCCGCTGTCGAATGCGCCGGAGCCGAGACCAAAATACTCGGGCCAGTTGTTTGCCGGTGTTTCGTAGGCAGTGTCGCCCATTGAACCCCACCAGCGTTTGATCTGCCCGCTGACCGGGCTGGAGGTGCCGAAGGCGAATTGGCTGAAGACCATGTAGAGGATAAGAATCCCGCCGACAACACCGTAATACGCTGCGCTTTCCTGCAGCCATGTTTTCCAAGCGGCTTTGAATTGAGCCAGCGGCGAATCGGCTTTCGGAATGCCCGGGCTGGCGAACCAAGCCGCGGCGAGGCGTGAAGCGAGGACGAATGCCAGGGTAATGAACAAGTCTATGAGAAAAGCTGAACGCGGGAAATTTTTCCCCAATCCCATTTGAACGAAGAGGATGTAAATGGCTGCGCTGACTCCTGCGCTTGCGGATACAGCGATGAACGCCTGACGGAGCCAGGTCCCGGCTGACATCGAGCGCGGATGGCGGTACAAGCCGAGGAAATAGAATATGATAACTTTGACGACCAGAGCGATCAGGGTGGCTTCGACGACAGATGATGCGTACGTAGTGTTATAGGATTCGAAACCGGTTCTCAAAAGGACGGCGCTTGTCATCGATACGAATATGGCAGCGATGTCGAATAGGAGAAAATAACGGATGGTTGTGCTGCGAAAGACGACCCACAGCCCTACGAGCGCGGCGAAAAAGACAAGGTCAAGACGGCTTAGCATTGCAAGGGAAGCGAACAGCCCAAGCATGGCAAATCGTTTTGTTGGGATTGCGCCTGCGCGCCACTCACTTTCAAACTTCGACAATTGATAGACGGTCAGGACTACAAAGCAAACGGCGATGGGCGTTTCCAACCCCATTTCATAAACGGTGGCATGGATATATGGATTGAAAGACCAAAAGACCGCTGTCAGGATGGCAACTGCGTGCGAAAGATGTTTTTTTATTAGGCGGTAAAGTGTTACAGATGTGACGGCGTGGATGACCGCGATAATCATCAATAGGACCCGCAGAGGCAGGACAAGGTCATATCGTGCGAGAGCAAAGATCGGAATGCAGACCAACATCCATAGCGGATGATATCCATTTGTGATATTGATGCCGTCGAAGGTGCTGCCGTTCCCCTCGGCGACATTCTGTGCGACCTTGAAGTAGTAATAAGCATCGTCTCGCACGAACCAGTGATTTGGAAATGCGTACGGGTCGGCGGTCGATGCGTGAAAATGCAGCGCCAGTATGACAATAACAAGGACTGCCTCGAAAGGCGCGATACGACTTAATAGCTTCTTCATTAGGGAATGGAAAGCGTGATCCTTCCGAAATTTTCGCCACGCCACAGACGGTCTTGCGCGGTGGCGGCATCTTTCAAAGGGAAGGTCTTGTCGTGGATCGGTTTGAGCTTACCGGCGACGACCAGGTCCATTACCTCGCTGAAATCAGCGAGCGTACTCATGGTCGAGCCGATGATGGCGAGATGTTTGGCAAATATAAAGCGGTTGTCGATCTCGAAACGCGGTCCGCCGCTGTTACCCACAGTCAGCAATCGCCCGCCTTTTTTCAGGGCACGTAAACTCAACGGGAACGTCGTGCCGATGTTATCCACAACGGCATCCACGCCTTGCTTCCCGGTTGCGATGAAGACCGCCTTCGACCACTCTTCTTCTTTCGACCGGTCGATCAACACGTCCGCGCCGATGGCTTCGGCTTGTTCGAGCTTCTTTGAATTGGAACCGATGACGATGACCTTTGCTCCAAGATATTTTGCAACCTGGATCGACGCCGAATTCACGCCTCCTCCCGCGCCGACGATCGCCACTGTTTCCCCAGCCTTGACCTCCCCGCGTTTGACCATCGAATGCCAGGCGGTTTGATAAACAAGAGCCGCGCTTACTGCGAGATGATAATCGTAATCTTTGGGTAGTTTGTAAAGCTGGCGGACGGGCAGGGAGACGAACTCCGCGTACGTCCCGCGCACAGTCTCGCCGAGCAGATGCCAATTTCTGCAAAGGTTATCGCGCCCCGACTGGCAAAAATCGCATTCGCCACACCCGAGATTGGCATTGATGACGACATGGTCGCCGATCTCTAAATTTCCGATCGCTGATTTTTCAGTACCGTCTCCAAATGAAACGATCTCCCCAGCACCGTCCGCACCGTTGATGTGTGGCAGGTCGAGTTTCAGACCGGGCCAGCCATTGCGGACGAAGACATCCATGCGGTTGAGCGCAGCGGCGCTTAATTTGATAAGCGCTTCGCCGGGTTTTGGTTCGGGCGTCGGGAAGTCGCTATATTCCAGGACTTCCGGTCCGCCATGTTTGTGGAAGAGGACTGTTTTCATCGATTGCTTTGACTCTTTTTACGCGCAATTGCCGTGATCGAGCCGTTATCAGAGTAAATGCTGAATTTATTCAGGAAGTTTACGGTCTCATTCAGGATCTTTCCCGGATTATTTCCCAGCCTGAAAAGACGGCGGAATAAGAAGCCGAGTGTGGCATATTGTCCGGCGCGGCGGATTTCAAGGACATCATAATTTTCGGCAAGGATTTTACGGATCGTATCCGGCGACCAATAAAAGATGTGTTCAGGAAGTTTGAAGGAAACCCAATTCCTTCCAGATACCTTTGCGAGCAGGCTTGTCGGGTCCGGCGTAGTGATGGCAAGTACGCCGCCCGGTTTCAGGACGCGATGGATCGCAGAGAGGAATTTTTTTGGTTCGTAGATATGCTCGAAGGTATCGAAGGCAACCACCAGGTCGAAACTTTCCGGTTCATAGTTTGCGGATTCGATCAAGCCAAGCCGCACACGGTCTCCCCAGGTTTTTTGCGCCTGTGCCACGATGTAATCGGACGGGTCTAATCCGTGTACGTCAAATCCCATTTTCTGGGCGGCGGTCAGGAAGTAGCCGGGTCCGCAGCCGATGTCCAGTGCCTTGCCAGAGGACTTATAGGGTGCGATCTGTTTCAGACGCAGGGTAAAGGTCTTTATCCAGTTATCGCTGATCTCCATGTATTCGTCGTAGCCCTTCCCGGAGATGTTCGAGTTGTAATAGGCTTCATCCTTGTAAAGCTCGAGGATGGCTGTTTCAGTCAGGCGCGGCGAGAGATAGGTCAAACCACAATTGGAACAGGTGACAACCTTGTGCGGGTCGAAGTCATAGCGGATGACTGCCGGGGCGGCCGGTCCGCAGATCGGGCAGGAAGCAGTTTCGAGGTTAAGGGGAGAGGCGGTATTTGTCATTTGCGAAAGATGCCTGCCAGGTCACCGCGATCCTTGCGGGCAAAGGCTTTCAGCAGGCTTTTGTTTAATTGGATCAAGGAGATTGCAACGATCAACAGTCCCGTTACGGCGAGCATCGGATCGCGCACGGCAGCGGGTATGAAACGTAGGAAGACGATATAGGAGACCCTGTCGAGAGTCGGTTGGAGGATGATGGGCGAAAGGATCTTTGCGAAACCGATGCCTGCAAGAAAAACTCCCAACACGAACAAGACCATCCAGAATTGTGTGCCTGCGCTTGGTTCGAGCCAGCGCCAGAAACTTGCGCGGAAGTAAATGCCGAGGGTGTCGACGAAGGTGGCGAAAAATGCGCCAAATTTCATGCGTCCCATGCCGCCCTTGCGGACGTAGGATACCTCGACGGGGTATTCCACGATCTTGTATCCAAAACGCGATGCAGCCACGAGCAATTCAAGGTCGAAGGCGAAGCGGCTGACACTCATGCGCGGAATGGCATTCTCCAACACTTCGCGTTTGAAGGCTTTAATGCCGGTCTGCGTATCGGAGATGCTCAGATCGAAGAGGAATTTTACTGTATTGCGGTAAAGCGCACTTGTCATCCGGCGCGGCGCCGGGAAGCTGTTGGAGTTGATATCTTTTACACCAGCCACCACATCAGCTTGTTCTTCCTCCATGACGGCGAGCAATTTTACTATGTAATGTGGCGCGATCTCGAGGTCGGAGTCGAAGAAAACGATTACATCACCCCGCGCATGTTCAAATCCGCGAAACAAGGATGCTCCCTTCCCGGCATTGGATTTCAATTGAAGCGGTTTTATGGCTGGGTTTGTCTTTGCGGCGCGCTCGATCTCTGCCAGGGTATTGTCGCTGCTGCCATCATCCACTGCAATGATCTCGGTGTCATGTCTCTTGAGTGAATCCCAGATCATAAGCAGGTTATCGCAGATGTGCGAGCCTTCGTTGAAAGCTGGTACGATGATAGACAGGCGGATGGGATGATTCTTTTTTGTTCTGACCATTCGGCGGCTTCAGGGTTCGACAGTGAAATCGATTGTGTTTGATCGGACGGTTGAGTTACCCAACGGGTCCACAAGCGGAAGTTCCTGGCTGAACGCCTGGATCGTGCAGCGGTACACTCCCGGGTCCAATTGTAAAACGACGCTGCCTTCCGCGATATCGTTCGGGAAGGTATACGTTTTGAGGGGCAGCGGTACGAAACTGTCGTCTGTGGGCGTGAAATCCGGCTCGGTGGTTGTTACGATGGTGTCGATGAATAGCGCCATAAACCCGAGCGGGTCATCGTTATATGGGCGGCTGATCGCGCCGGTGTTAAGCCCAACAGGAGCATCGAATGGGCCGACCCGTTCCCATACCCATTGGTTGACCTTATCTAATTCGATGTCGCTGAATGGGTAAGCCTGTGCGTTGATAGTGATGAATCCCGGCGAGGTGTCCACAACGCGTTTATAGTATCGCACCCAAATATAAAGCGGCTTCGCCTCCTCGACTTGAAAGTCGAAGAGGGTTGGCTTGCTGTCGAAGTTATCCATCAGAAACCCTTCGCCAGTCCAGCCGGTCGCAAAGGCGGTTGTTGCCTGCCAGCCGGGGCCGGGGTTGAGCATTTCGGTATCGATTCGGGTATGGCTGATTTGCTGTGTTTCGCAAGCCATAGCTACACGATTAGCGGAGCCTTGCGACAACTCCCAATGGAAGGTGTCCGGTTTTTCCTGCTCTAATGTCAATGCAGCGCTGACGCATGCCGGATTTGAAAGCGACTCCGGGTCCAGGTCGACACGGATGAAGTATTCCCCGTCCAGCCATCTGGCTCCCGGATAACATTTCCGGATACCAGATGTCAGTTCTTCGCGTTTCTCCCTTTCATTTGGGCTGTGTTTATCCAGCACGATCGAACGGGATGGGCGGTCACTCATGGTCTTGAGTGTGGGAAGGACATCTTCCAGTGCTACCCTGCCATAGGATTGTTCGATTTGATCGATGGGTAGATTTTGCATCATAAACAATTCGATCATCTGATGTTCATTATTTAGTGCTTCGTTCGCCGAGGGAACGACTGCCAGTACGATAAGGTTGTCTTCGCTGGCAACTTCCCCCGCCATCTCTGCAACTTCCCGTCTCATCTGCCGGTCTGAAAAATCGATTACTTCATTGAAATAAATGAAGAGGTTGAAAATTGGCAGCCAGGCAAGGACTGTAATCGTGATTGCTGCAATTAACGGGCGGAAGTCCCTGCCCAAACCGCGTAGACTCTCGCGGCTGAAGATGACCATACCTGCGGCGGTCAGAATATAAGCGGCGGGTAAAGCCGGGTAGTAGACCCGCCCAAAGGGGGAATGGGCCGCGATCGGGATGGGGAAAACGAACAAGAGCAGCCAGATCACTGTCCAGAGTGAGAGGCGGCGGCGCAGGGTTGCGATCGACGCTACGAAGCCGAAGGTCATCCATGGCAATAAAAACGCGTTGAGCAGGGGTCCGCTTCGGTTGTAGAGAAAATCCTCGAATACGTACTCGTACCAGCTTGTAAATACCCGTTGGAAGTGAAACCAAAAAACGGCTGTGCTGTCGCCCCAATCCCTGCTGCCGAATTCATAGTATGTGAGCCTGCCCGTCATGTAGGGGATGATAAATGGCATGACGAGCAGTGTGGGAGTAAGGAGCGCCATCAGATTTCGCATGGCAACACCCAACCCATCCTTTTGACGGATCGATTCGATGATCGCGATGATTAAGATTGCTGGTCCGATGGGCCAGACCGTATCGTAAGTCAGTAGGCCGAGAGCGAGCGCAATTCCCGCAATGCTGTAATAGGTCCAGTGTTTTTTATGAAGCGCCCATGCAAAAAGCGCCAGTGCAAGGATGGGCCATATCTTGACATGGCTCTCCACATTGGAGAGGCGACTGGCGCTGATATCGAAGATCGACGCGGCAAGCAGCCATGAAGCCAGCAAGGCTATCGGCATGGCAGCGATGCGACGGACGAGTAAATACAGAATAAAGGTTGCGATGACGCTGAAAAATGCCACCTCAAATCGCGCCGCAAAGAGGGAGGGACCCATGAGGCGGTGGAATATGGTCTGCATGTAAAAACTGACTGGCAGCGAGTCGCGATGGTAGAGTCCGCTCAGGTCCAGTTCGCCGCGCAATCCAAGCCAGACCACTTCGGCGGTCCATTTGGCTTCGTCACCTTCGATCCCATAAGGATGGGTTCGCAGTTGATACATTCGCCCGAATATCGCCAACCCGATGATCAGAAGAACAAGAATAACCTCCCAATGCCGTGGAAGAGTATGTGGACCTTCAATGTCCCTGGATAATTCATCATTATTGACCAGACTCCAAATGAGGAATCCCGCAACCGCGAGAAGGTAGAGCGGCACACCTAGGGGGGATTGGATTTGACCTGAGACCATCCATTGGGCACTGCCCGCCAATGCCATGAAACTCCATAAGACGGAGGCTTTTATTTTTTGCGGTGACTTTTTCACCAGCGCAAAAATCGCAATGCCCAACGCGAGCAAGCCGGTCAATATATTACTGGCAGTGGCTGTCTCATGGTAGAAGAACACCATGTGATTGCGCATCCAGTGGACGAAGTAGAACGGGCTGCCAACTTCACCAGGTGAATTCGAAAAATCGCCCTGAATTTCGACTGGAGCAGAAAGTGAAGCAAAGATCAAAATAACAAGAAAGACCCCGGCAAGGGTAAGTTCACGCCGGTAATTTCCCCACAAAAAAACAAGCTTGGATTTAAGATCGCCATCGGTTAAAGATGGAACCGGCTCTGGCGTCGGAATCTGATCAGGCTCGGGTTGAGGGTCGCTCCAACGATTGCGGCGCGCCAATGCCAGCAGTGTCAGGCTTAACAATGCCGCCGTCGCGATCGGAATCAGTGACCAAACAGGAGTGGTTTCCATAACTTCTATTTGTTCTCCAGTTCCAGCCTGGAGATGACCAGTCTTTGTATCTCGCTCGTGCCTTCATAGATTTCGGTGATCTTCGCGTCGCGGAAGTAGCGTTCGATGGGCAATTCCTTGCTGTATCCCATACCGCCATGGATTTGAACCGCCTGATGAGTAACGTACATTGCTGTTTCGGAGGCGAATAATTTTGCCATGGATGCTTCCAATGAATACCGCCCACCCATCTGTTTGGACTTCTCTTTTGCGAGTGCGGCATTATAGATCAGCAGCCGCGACGCTTCGATGCGCGTTTTCATATCTGCAAGTTTGAATCCCGTTCCCTGAAATTGACCAATGGGCTGACCAAACGCCTCACGCTGACCTGCGTACTGTCTTGCCGCTTCGTAAGCCGCCTCGGCGATCCCGAGCGCTTGTGTGGCGATTCCGATACGTCCCGCATCCAGAACGGTCATGGCGATCTTGAAGCCTTCGCCTTCATTTCCGAGCAGGTTTGCCGCCGGGATGCGGCAATCCTCGAAGATCAATTCGCTGGTAGCTGAGGCACGGATGCCGAGTTTCGGTTCTTTTTTACCGCGTGTCAGTCCGGGTGTGTTTCCAGGAACGAGAAATGCGCTTACGCCTTTTTGTCTCTTATTGGGGTCGGTCATCATAAATACGACGAAATAATCTGCGACCGGTCCGCTGGTGACCCAGGATTTGCGTCCGTTCAAAACGAAGAATTCGCCGTCGCGGAAGGCGCGGCTGCTCATTGTCCCGGCATCGGAGCCGCTCTGGGGTTCGGTCAGGGAATAAGCCCCAATTGCCTTGCCCGACGCGATGGGAGTCAGGAATTTCTGCTTCTGTTCCTCTGTCCCGAATTTTAGAATGCCATGACAATACAGGGAGTTATTGACGGACATGATGACCCCATGAGATGCATCCACCTTGGAGATTTCCTCGAGGGCAAGGACGTAGGCCAATGCATCCATGCCTGCGCCTCCATATTGTTCCGGGATCTCGATCCCCATGAAGCCAAGCCCGCCCATTTTTTTGATACTGGTGTGGGGGAATTCACCACTCTCGTCGAATTCCGCCGCGATAGGCGCGATCTCCTTTTGTGCAAAATCACGCGCGGCGTCGCGCAGCATTTTGTGTTCGTCGGTCAATGGGTGGATGGGCAGGTCGGTCAAAGGTTCCTCCGGAATTGGTTGGCAGAATTATACCGTGATGATTGATTTGAGGCTTTGTCTCCGGACGGGTAGGTTGTCGGTATCGGAATTTTTATATTGACGGTGCAAACAAACACGTTATAATGCGCGAACATCGACAATAGCCATCAATGCGCTGTCCGATTCGGATTTCAAACCTAATTGTGTTGTGTTCCGAAAAGGCGGCATTTTATTTTTAGTGGCGGTCGATCCGAATCCATTCAACTCAAAGGAGAGAGAGTATGAAATCAAAGTGGTTCGTAATGTTCAGCATCCTGGTTCTCGTCAGTCTGGCGGCATCCGCGTGTGCGGGCGCTGCAGGCGGAGGAGAAGCCGGCGGTCCTTTACAGTCCGTCGGTGAAGGGGAAGGTGCCCTGTCCATTGTTTCATGGGCGGGCTACATCGAGCGCGGCGAGACTGACCCGAATTTCGACTGGGTAACCCAGTTCGAAGCGGACACCGGTTGTATCGTCACGAATAAGACTGCGGCGACATCCGATGAAATGGTCGCATTGATGAACGAGGGTGGATTCGATCTCGTGACCGCTTCTGGTGATGCTTCCAACCGCCTGATTTCCGGCGGGCGTGTTCAGGAAATCAATATCGATTTGATCCCCAGCTATAGCAAGATCGATGAGCGCCTCCAGAACGCTGCCTGGCATACCGTGGACGGCAAGCACTACGGCGTTCCCTACTCCTCCGGCGAAAACATTTTGATGTATAACACCGAAGTTTTCGGCGATGAAGCACCGGACAGCTGGTCTGTCGTTTTCGAAGAGACGACCCTGCCCGACGGCGAGTCGAACAAAGGACGCATCCAGGCATACGACGGTCCGATCTATGTTGCTGATGCCGCTCTTTATCTGAAGAGCGCCCGGCCCGAACTCGGGATTACCGATCCCTACTCCCTCAAACGTGATCAATTCGATGCAGCGATTGAATTACTTCGCCAGCAACGCACCCTCATCAACCGCTACTGGCACGATGCCTTCATTCAGATGGATGATTTCACAAACGAAGGCGTTGCGGCATCCGGTTCCTGGCCCTTCCAGGCGAACCTGTTGAAGGCTGGTGGCGCGCCCATCGAAAAGACCGTTCCAAAGGAAGGCGCGACCGGCTGGGCGGATACCACCATGCTTCACGTGGATTCCGAACACCCCAACTGCGCTTATTTGTGGATGGAATGGTCCTTGAATCCGAAGGTGCAGGGCGATCTCGCGGCGTGGTTCCAAAATGTGCCGGTTCGCCTCGACGCCTGTGAAGGGAATGAACTGCTTGGTCCCGATGGCTGTGTAAATAACGGTCTGGATAACTTCGACCAGATTCAGTGGTGGCGCACTCCCACCTCAACCTGCAGCGACGGTTCGACCGACTGCGTGCCCTACCATGAATGGGTGACGCAATACGTTGCCGTGATCGGCGGACGTTAATCCGTAAGTTTGAATACATCAGGCGGGATCCGTCTCGCCTGATGTATTTATTTCAGTGAATTCTCCGGCATGTCTCCTGACCTTTGCTCATCTTACACATTGTGAAAGGTTGGCAAAGATCTCCAGATACTCCCTGAAATACTGAACTATATATCCTCATTCAAGGGTTAAATTCCATGACAGATCAAACCATGCCTGCCATCAAATTCGAAAATGTCAGCCGGCATTTTGGCGATGTGAAGGCAGTTGACCAAGCCGGTCTCGAGATTCGCGATGGTGAATTCTTTTCCATGTTGGGGCCTTCCGGTTCGGGAAAGACAACCTGCCTGCGGATGATCGCCGGTTTCGACCGCCCAACTTCCGGTCATATCTATTTATACGGCAAGGATGTATCCAGCCTGCCTCCATACGAACGCGATGTAAACACGGTCTTCCAGGATTACGCACTCTTTCCGCATATGACCGTGGCGGATAATATCGGATATGGCTTGATGGTTAAAAAGGTCGCCAAACCAGAGCGGGGTAAGCGCGTCGATGAAATGCTCGAACTTGTCCAGCTCTCCGGCTTTGGGGGGCGCAAGCCCTCCCAGCTTTCCGGCGGACAAAGACAGCGCGTCGCACTCGCCCGGGCATTGATCAACCATCCCAAGGTGTTGCTGCTCGACGAACCTCTTGGCGCATTGGACTTGAAGTTGCGCCAGCAGATGCAGGTGGAGCTTAAAATGATCCAGAAACGGGTCGGCATCACCTTTATCTTTGTCACCCACGATCAGGAAGAGGCATTGACGATGAGCGACCGCATCGCCCTCTTCAATAACGGGAAGATCGAGCAGATCGGCTCTCCCGCTGAAATTTACGAACATCCGAAAAGCGCCTTCGTGGCGGGATTTGTCGGAACCTCCAACCTTGTAAGCGGTGATGTGGCGAAACGCATCACCGGATTGGATGTGACTTTCTCCGTCCGCCCGGAAAAGATTCACCTTGGCAGCGTCAACGAAAAACCGCCCGCTGAGGATTATTCCAGTGACGGGACCATTCGGGATGTTGTCTATCTCGGTTTGTACACGCGTTATCTCGTCGAACTCGATGGCGGCGGCGACCTGGTGGTGGTGGAGCAAAACCTCAAATCCACTTCGATGGATGTCTTGAAGAACAAAGGGCAGCGGACGCGGCTGCATTGGAATAAAGAGCACATCAGTAAAATGGCGGGCTAACCATGCTGCAAAAAATATCCAGTTACTTCTACTTGCGCCCAAAACTGGTCCTCTGGCTTACCCTGGGACCCCCGCTTGCCTATATGATTATTGTCTATCTGGGCTCATTGTTCAATCTGTTGATCAACAGCTTTTATCATCTCGAACCGTTTTCCGGGTTGATCGTGCGCGAATTTACACTCGATACTTATGCACGCATTCTCGAACCTGCCAACTTGGAGATATTCGCCCGTACCACAGTGATGGCGATCACCGTCACCATTGTGGATGCGCTCATTGCTTTTCCGCTCTCATATTACATAGCACGATTCGCCTCCCCGAAATTAAAGACCTGGCTGATCATCGCAGTAACTTTGCCGCTCTGGTCGAGTTATCTTGTGCGTGTTTATGCCTGGAAGTTGATTCTTGCCAAGGAGGGCATTCTTTCCTGGTTCATCAACTTACTGGGCTTGAGCGGCGCATTGGATGCGATTCTCAGCATCCCTGCCATTGGCGGGTCTTCGCTGGCGCTATCCCCGCTTGGAATGTTCATCGTTTTTGCTTATATCTGGCTCCCATATATGATTATCCCGATCCAGACTGCTCTCGAACGCGTACCCCATTCCTTGGTCGAAGCGGCGGGTGATCTGGGCGCAAAACCCCTGCAAACGTTCCGCACCGTCATCTTTCCGCTCGCTTTTCCCGGTGTCGTGGCAGGCTCGATATTCACCTTCTCCCTGACGTTGGGTGATTTCATCATTCCACTCAGCCTGGGGAACTCGAAATTTTTTGTCGGGCAGGCTGTGTATTCCTACCAAGGCACAGCCGGGGATATTCCCCTTGCCGCCGCAATGACCATGGGACCAGTCATTATCATGGTCATCTACCTGCTCATCGCTCGCAGACTCGGAGCCTTCGATGCGCTCTAATTCATCATCCGCCACGCCCAAAGCCCCATTCGCCTTGACGGTTGCCGCCTTTGCCGGTTTGTTGTTTCTGCATATCCCCATCCTGATCATCTTTCTTTACACCCTGACCCCGGACGAAACTACATACACCTTCCCGCTTCCAGGTATCACCTTCAAATGGTTCGGGGTTGCCCTCCAGCGCGCAGATCTTTGGCGGGCTGTAACCCTCTCTTTGCAGGTTGCTGCCATCGCCACCTCCGCCGCTCTTATTCTTGGATCTCTTGCCGCTGCGGCGGTGTATCGCAGTAATTTTTTCGGCAGGGAATCGATCTCCTTCCTGCTTGTTTTGCCAATCGCTCTTCCCGGCATTGTCACAGGCATAGCATTGCGTGCAGCCATTGGCGGTTTTGATATCCCATTTTCCTTCTGGACCATCGTTATAGGTCATGCTACTTTTTGCGTTGTCGTTGTTTATAATAACGTCCTTGCCCGATTCCGCCGAATGCAAGGCTCACAGATCGAAGCCTCAATGGATCTGGGAGCTAACTCCTTTCAGACTTTTTGGTATATTGTCTTCCCGAACATAGCCACCGCCCTACTCGCAGGCGGAATGCTGGCTTTTGCCCTGTCTTTTGACGAAGTCATCGTAACGACTTTTACCGCCGGTCAACAGACTACGCTGCCCATCTGGATCTTCTCCCAGCTTTCCCGTCCGCGCGACCGCCCTGTGACGAATGTTGCCGCCATGCTGGTCATGTTGATCACCTTCCTTCCGATCTTCTTTGCCCAACGCATCTCCGCCTCTTCATCGGATACGGATGGGATTTCGAAATAAAAGATTGGATTCGACTCAACGAGACGGCTCTGTGGCTGTCTCGTTTTGCGCCTCAAACCCGTTGAACCTCGATTCTCTCCCGTTCATCTTTTCAAACCCTAAAAAATGACAAGCCATTCTTATTTCAACCCAAAATGTGAAGCTCGTCCCAACTCACGCGGCGGGTGCAGTGTGTATGCCCTGGCTCCCATTCAAAAAGGCGAGCTTGTTTCCTTGTGGGGCGGGACCATTGTCCACCAAAGCCAATTGGATCGTTCCATGCCGCGCTTTACCGAGCGGGTCATCCAGATCGATGAGGAATTGTTCCTCATGACCGCCGAACAGAAAGAGCCGAACGACTGCTTCAACCATTCCTGCGAGCCGAACCTGGGGTTCTCCGGCCAGATCGGGCTGGTGGCGATGCGTGACATCGAAGCCGGGGAACATCTCACCTTCGACTATGCCATGTCCGACGGGTCACCCTACGATGAATTTGATTGTCTGTGTGGAATGCCCACCTGCCGCCGCAGAATGAGCGGGGACGATTGGAAGCGTCCGGAGTTGTGGGATAAGTACAAAGGTTATTTTTCACCATACATTGCCCGCCGCATCGAAAAACTGCGGAAATGAAAACCCTCCTAGGCGAAAGACTCAACTTCGATTGGAAGATCGTTGCGGTTACTGTTGTCAGTACCCTTCTTCTTCTGATCGACCGATACCGGGCGATCTTCGGTGTCAAGTATTGGGATCGTGTCCTGCTCTATCTCGTCATCCCCTTGATAATCATCCTGCTGCTATTTCGCGAGCATCCCCGCGAGTATGGGTTCCAGTTCGGGAATTGGAAACTTGGGTTGATGTACACACTGCTCGGTATTGCGGTCATGGCCCCCGTCATTTATTTTCTTGGGCATGATAATGAAGCGATGCAAAGATACTACGAAAATTACATGACCGGGCTGCCCTGGACGACTTTCCTTGACATGATGTCATGGGAGTTCTTCTTCCGCGGCTGGATATTATTTGCCTACGTCCGCAAGTTCGGTCACGATGGCTTGTGGTTGCATGCCGTCCCATTCGCGCTGGCGCATATCGGCAAACCAGAGATCGAAACGCTTTCCACCATATTTGGTGGGTTTGCCTTCGGCTGGGTGGCTTGGCGAACGAAGTCCTTCATTTATCCGTTCCTGATCCACTGGTTCATTGGCACATTTATCATTATCGTGGCTGAAGGAGTTATTTGAAATGACCGACTATGAAGTCCGTCCGGCTCTTGAGTCTGAATCTGCCCAGATCAAGGACCTGATTCATCTAGTGGGGATCAACCCAATGGGCCTGGACTGGAAGCGTTTTCTGGTTGCCGTCGAAGGTTCGGGGCGCGTGATCGGTTGCGGCCAGATCAAACCTCACGGGACAGGCATCCTCGAACTGGCTTCGATCGCAGTGCCGCCTGAATTTCGCGGACGGGGCATAGCCCGCAGGATCATCGAGGCGTTATTGGCGCAAAACCCGCGTCCGTTGTATTTGATGTGTGTCGAGCACAACGGACCAATGTATGAAAAGTTCGGTTTCCGCGCTGTCGATTATGATGGGATGCCCAAATATTTCAGGCGCATCAAGAACCTTTTCGATGCTGCAAAACTTGTCCACAAAACGGAAGAGGGGTTGTTGATCATGAAGTTGGAGTAGAATCCCCGGCATGAAAAACGCGCTTTATACACTGGTCGGTGTGACGGCCGGATTTGCGCTGGCGGGCCTGCTGTTGTTCATTGTCCGTGCGCCTTCCGGGGAAGCGATCTCGCTTCAACCCGCGCCGACGAAAGAACCCATTGCCGTGCATGTCATCGGGGCTGTGCCGCGCCCTGGCTTATATGAATTTGCCGAAGGCGCGCGTGTGCAGGATGCCATCGACGCGGCGGGTGGGTTGCTCTCAAGCGCCAATGTCGACTCGATCAACCTTGCGGCTTTGCTCGAGGACGGGCAGCAGTTGGATATTCCATATAAGGCGGGTGAGGGACCATCCTCAACCCAGAAGCAGAGCAGTAATGAAGATGATCTGGTCCTTCCTGGTGGGACGGAAGAACCGACAGATACGGGCGGTGGTGAGAGCGAACTTATTAATATCAACACTGCTTCATTGGAAGAACTGGACAGCCTGCCGGGAATTGGTCCTTCGATTGCCCAGCGCATCATCGATTACCGCGACACGAACGGACCCTTCGCAACCATCGAAGATATACTCAACGTCTCAGGCATCGGACCGTCCACCTTCGACCAGATCAAGGAACTGATCACAGTTTAGGAACTCAAATGGGATTCGATCATTTTTCTTTCATTGCGCCGCTCTACGCCCGCGTGACTTATTCCAAGGTCGAGGCGATGCGCGAAGTTGCCTCGCTCCCGGTCCGCGGACGCTTGCTCGATGTGGGCGGCGGCACTGGCCGGGTTGCATCTGCGATCCGCGAATTCGTGGATGA
>ERZ761607.3022-NODE-3022-length-16985-cov-5.897224_pt1 | contig 16985 bp, 10 predicted proteins | sample MGYA00511164_ERZ761607 | MGnify/ENA primary metagenome ERZ761607 (study PRJEB28899, sample SAMN02445080) | bioreactor sludge metagenome | biome: EBPR sludge | place: Australia: Brisbane, Thorneside Wastewater Treatment Plant | collected 2011-06-22 ...
GTCCAACTCGTCGCGGGCGATGCGGGTCCCGCGCGCGATGTCGGCCGTGAGGACGCCCGAGCCGAGACCGAACGCCGAGTCATTGGCGATACGGATGGCATGGGCTTCGTCCCGAGCGCGGATCACAGACGCCACCGGGCCGAAAATCTCTTCGTCGTAGGCCGGCTGGCCCGGCCCCACCTCGGCGAGGACGGTGGCTGGATACCAGGCCCCCGCCTGATCCGGGACCTCGCCGCCGAGCAGGAGTCGCGCGCCGCCGGCGATGCTGGCTTCGACCTGTCGGTTGATCTCGTCCCGCGCCGCCACGCTTACCAGCGGGCCGAACCTCGTGGCGGGGTCGGTCGGGTCGCCCGGCGTGAAGGCGCGCATCGCGTCGACCAGGGCGGCCTCGAAGCGCTCGAGCACGCTCTCGACGACGATGAACCGCTTGCCGGCGATGCAGCTCTGGCCCGCGTTGACCATGCGCGCTGTCGCCGCGATCTTCGCCGCGAGGGCGATGTCCGCGTCCTCGAGCACGATGTAGGCGTCGCTTCCGCCCAGCTCCAGGACGACCTTCTTCAGCGCCGCGCCGGCGGCGGCGGCGACCTTGCGGCCGGCGGCGACACTGCCGGTCAGGGTCACCGCCGCGATCCGGTCGTCGCGGATCAGGGGTTCCACATAGTCACTCGGAATCAGCAGCGTCCGGAACAGGTTCCGGGGAAAGCCGGCCTCGCGGAACAGCTCCTCAATGGCCAGGGCGCAGCCCGGGACGTTGCTGGCGTGCTTCAGCACCGCCGCATTGCCCGCCATCAGGGCCGGGGCGGCGAAACGGATGACCTGCCAGAAAGGGAAGTTCCACGGCATCACCGCCAGAACCACGCCGAGCGGGTTGAAGGTTGCGCAGGCCGTCGGACCGCCGACGTCGACGGGTTCGTCCGTCAGGAAGCCTGCGGCGTGGTCGGCGAAGAACTCGCAGGCGACCGCGCACTTTTCGACCTCGGCCCGGCCGTCCGTCAGGGTCTTTCCCATCTCGGCGGTCATCAGCGCGGCGTACTCATCCCGGCGCGCGCGCAGGACCGCGGCGGCCGCCTTCATCAATCCGGCGCGCGCGTCGAAGCCAGTCCGCCGCCAGCCCTCGAACGCCCGCCGGGCGTGGTTCAGCTCGGCAAGGGCCTCGTCGAGGGTCAGGCCGTCATGGACCGTGCCCGGCGCTCCGGTGGCGGGGTTCGTGGTCGGAAAGCGAGGCTTGGCGGGCGTCATGGCGCGACTCCTTGAGGGCGTCGTCACAACGCCTCGCCTCGAGCAGCCGTTCAAGCCGTGATTGCGATCAGGCCGCGTCGGCGGCGCGTCCACTCGGCACTTCAGCCGCTGACGGGACTTCCTGGATGTAGCGCTCGATCATCGCGGCGCGACGGGCCATGTCGAGCACGGCCGGCGGCGCGTCCTCGGGCGATTCCGCCACCAGGGCGATCAGCTCCTGGGCGATCTTCTGCAGGCGGGGCGCGCTGGCGATCAGCCTGGCCTGGCGTTCGATCTTGTTCGGATCGCGATCGTACTCGGCGCCGGGCGTGCGCCAGCCGCCCCAGTCGGCCTGATCGGTGACGACGATCGGATAGGTGCCGGGGAAGGGATGGTGGGCGCAATCCCCTTCCTGTTGCCACTTGTTCTTGGCCCGCATCAGCCGCCAGCTGCCGCCCGCCACGCCGCCGTCGGCCTCGTCGACCCGGTCCTCGGGCTTCAATTCATGGGCGTGGAATTCACGGCCGAGGCCCACGTCATAGGTGACGCGCACCGGCTCGTCGAAGCCCTTGGCCCAGATCGGCACGATCTTGTCGATGGTCGCCCAGGCGCCGACGCTCTCGACCCAGACCTTCTGGTTCCGCTGAAAAACGGCCTTCGCCATGACCTGCGCCTTCTGCCCGGTGTGACCGCCGATAAGAACCTGAATTCATTGACGCGAGGTCAATCTTTCCCCGCCCGCAAACCTGTCTAGAGTGGCGCCCGACAAGACACGACCGCGTCCGTGCGCGGCGGGAGGATGCCGTGAACTTCGACTATTCCGACGACCAGAAATTCCTGAAGAACGAGGCGCGCAAGTTCCTTGAGGCGCACAGCGACAGCACCGCCGTACGCAAGGTGCTGAACGACGACGCGGTGTCGTACGACAAGGCGCTGTGGAAGGGCGTGGCCGAACAGGGCTGGCTCGGCGCCGCGATCCCCGAGGAGTTCGGCGGCCTGGGCCTGGGCCATATCGAGCTCTGCGCCATCGCCGAGGAGCTTGGCCGTTCGGTGGCCCCGATCCCGTTCGCCTCGACGGTCTATTTCGTGGCCGAGGCGATCATGCTGGCCGGCAGCGACGCGCAGAAGGCGGACCTGCTGCCGAAGATCGCCGCCGGTGAGCTGATCGGCTGCTACGCCACCTCCGAAGGTCCCGGCCTGGTCGACGCCAAGTCGCTGACCTGCAAGGTCGAGGGCGGCAAGCTGTCGGGCGTCAAGATCCCGGTGACCGACGGCGACATCGCCGACGTCGCCCTGGTCCTGGCCGGCGAGGGCGGCAAGCCGTCCCTGTTCCTGGTCGACCTGAACGGCGAGGGCGTCGCCCGCGAGACGCTGAAGAGCCTCGATCCCACCCGCGGCGTGGCCAAGCTGACCTTCAACGGCGCGTCGGCGACCCGTGTCGGCGCGGCGGGCGAAGGGCTCGCCATCAGCGAGCAGGTCTTCGACCGCGCCGCCATCCTGCTGGCCTTTGAACAGACCGGCGGCGCCGACAAGTGCCTGGAGATGGCCAAGGACTACGCCATGAACCGCTATGCCTTCGGGCGGGTGATCGGCGGCTACCAGGCGATCAAGCACAAGCTGGCCGACATGTACGTCAAGAACGAGGTCTCGCGCAGCAACTGCTACTACGGCGCCTGGGCCCTCAACACGAACGCGGCGGAGCTGCCGGTGGCCGCCTCGGCCGCCCGCATCGCGGCCAGCGAGGCCTACTGGTTCGCCAGCAAGGAAAACATCCAGACCCACGGCGGCATGGGCTTCACCTGGGAAGTGGATTGTCACCTCTACTACCGCCGTTCGCGCCAGCTGGCCCTCGTGGCCCACGCGCCGAAGGTCTGGAAGGAACGGCTCGTCAGCCAACTCGAACGCAGGAACGCCGCGTAAGCGGACGGGAGGAAAAGATCATGGATTTCAACGACTCTCCCGAAGAAGCCGCCTACCGTGAGAAGGCTCGTGCCTGGCTGGAAACCAACGCCGCCGAGCACAAGAACAACTCAAGCGCCAACGGCCGCCGACCCAACAGCCCAGAGCACATGGCCCTGGCCAAGGCCTGGCAGGCCAAGAAGGCCGACGCCGGCTACGCCTGCATCACCTGGCCTAAGGAGTGGGGCGGGGCCGGCGGCACGCCGATCCAGTCTGTGATCTTCGGCCAGGAAGAATCCAAGGTCGGCGTCAACTACGGCTATTTCACCATCGGCCTGGGCATGTGCGTCCCGACCGTGATGGCCTTCGCCGACGCCGAGACCAAGACCCGCTTCGTCAAGCCGGCGATGCGCGGCGAGGAGATCTGGTGCCAGCTGTTCTCCGAACCGGCCGGCGGTTCGGACGTCGCCGCCTCGCGCACCCGTGCGGTCAAGGCCGATGACGGCTCCGGCGACTGGATCATCAACGGCCAGAAGGTCTGGACCACCGGCGCGCAATACTGCGACTTCGGCATCCTGCTGGTCCGCACCGACCCCGACGTGCCCAAGCACAAGGGCATGACCATGTTCTGGATCGACATGCACGATCCGGCCGTGGAAGTCCGCCCGATCCACCAGGCCAGCGGCGGCAGCGAGTTCAACGAGGTCTACTTCACCGACCTGCGCGTGAAGGACAGCCAACGGTTGGGCGGCGTCGGCGACGGCTGGAAGGTGGCGCTGGTCACCCTGATGAACGAGCGCCTGGCGGTCGGCGGCTCTTCCGGCCCGGACTACAAGACCATCATGGAGCTGGCCCGCCAGACCGACACGGTCAGCGGCGCCGCGGCCATCAAGGACGCCGGCTTCCGCGAGAAGCTGGCCGACTGGTACGTGGCGGCCGAGGGCCTGAAACTGACCCGTTTCCGGACCATGACCGCCCTGTCGCGCGGCCAGACGCCGGGACCGGAAAGCTCGATCGGCAAGATCATCGCCGCCAACCAGATGCAGGAGATGAGCAACTACGGCGTCGAGCTGGAAGACCAGTACGGCATCCTGGTCGACCCGGGCGAAGCGCCGATGCAGGCCGCCTTCCAGCAGAGCCTGCTGTGGGCGCCGGGCCTCCGCATCGCCGGCGGCACCGACGAGATCCTGAAGAACATCATCGCCGAACGCGTGCTGGGCCTGCCTGGCGACGTGCGCGTCGACAAGGATGTCGCCTTCAAGGACGTCCCGACGGGCCGCTAGGCCTGGCCGGCGACACTGGCGCGGAGGCGGCCGTCACGGCCGCCTCCGTTCGCATTTCCGGGAGGCTCCGTGCCCGTCACCCTCATCGGCCTCGTCGCAGCCGCCTGCACGACGGTCGCCTTCCTGCCCCAGGCGATCAAGACCTGGCGAACCCGGTCGACGGCGGACCTGTCGCTGCCGATGTTCCTGCTGACGACCGTCGGCGTGGTGCTCTGGATGGTCTACGGCCTGGTGCTGGGCGACTGGCCGCTCATCATCGGCAACGGTGTGACGCTGCTGCTGTCCGGCTCCATCCTGTACTGCAAGCTACGTTACGGCTGAGACGCTACTCCGCCGCCGCCAGTTCCGCCCGCTGTTCGCTCGGCTTGTCGGCGCGGCTGAGATTGTAGGCGGCGTTGATCAGGCCGATGTGGCTGAAGGCCTGCGGGAAGTTGCCGACCTGTCGACCCGCCCTCGGGTCGTACTCCTCGGCCAGCAGGCCGACGTCGTTGCGGATCGACAGCAGGCGCTCGAACAACGCCTCGGCGTCATCGCGCCGGCCGATCAGCACGTAGGCGTTCACCAGCCAGAAGCTGCAGGCCAGAAAGGCGCCCTCGCCCGGCGGCAGGCCATCGTCGACCTGGCGCGTGTCGTAGCGCAGCACGAAGCCATCTCGCAGCAGGTCCTGCTCGACGGCTTCGACGGTGCCGATGAACTTCGGGTCGTCTGGGGCCACGAAGCCCAGTTCGGCCAGCAGCAGCAGGCTGGCGTCGAGGGACTTGCCGCCGTAGGCGCGCACGAAGGTCCCGCGCTCGGCGTCGAAGCCCTTCTCGAGGATGTCGGCGCGGATCTCCTCGCGCAGCTTGCGCCACGGCTCGGCGTCGCCGGGCAGGCCGTAGTGGTCGACCGCCTTCACCGCGCGGTCGATGGCCACCCAGGCCATGACCTTGGAGAAGGTGTAGTGCTTGCGCTCCGAACGGTCTTCCCAGATGCCGTCGTCGGGCTGGTTCCAGACCTTGGCGACGTGGTCGGTCAGAGCTTTCTCGACAGCCCAGGCGGCCTCATTGCCGGTCAGGCCGCCGCGGCGGGCCTGGTGCAGGCTGTCGGCGAGCTCGCCGTAGACGTCGAGCTGGAACTGGGTCGATGCGGCGTTGCCGATGCGGACAGGTCGCGAATTCTCATAGCCGCTCAGCCAGTCGACCTCCCACTCGGTCAGTCGGCGCTCGCCGCCGACGCCGTACATGATGCGCATGTCGGCGGGGCTGCCGGCCACCGCCCGCAGCAGCCAGTCCCGCCAAGCCTGGGCCTCGTCGTAGTAGCCGGCGTTCATCAGGGCCAGCAGGGTCAGGGTGGCGTCCCGGATCCAGCAGTAGCGGTAGTCCCAGTTGCGCGGCCCGCCGATCTGCTCGGGCAGCGACGTGGTGGCGGCGGCCACGACGCCGCCAGTCGGGGCATGGGTCAGGGCTTTCAGTGTGATCAGCGACCGGCGGATCGGTTCGGCCCAGCGGCCGCTGACGTCCGCTCTGGCGGCCCAGTCGGCCCAGAAGTGTTCGGTCTCGGCCAGCGCCTGACGCGGGCTGGTCGCCGAGGGCGCCGGGCAGTGAGAGGGCGACCAGGTCAGGGTGAAGGGGGTGGTTTCGCCGCCCGAGACCACGAAATCCGCCAGCAGTCGTCCGTGGTCCTCACGAATGCCGACGGGGGTGCGAAGCAGCACCATGTCCGGCCCGGCGATGGAGCGGTGCGCGCCGCCTTCCGTCCGCTGGATCCAGGGCCGCACGGCGCCATAGCCGAAGCGCAGAACCAGCTCTGACCGGAATCGCACCGTGCCCCAGTCTCCGTGGATCAGTCGCACCAGCTCCGGCGCGCCCTTGCGGGGCGGCATGAAGTCGATGATCGTGGCCGCGCCGTCCTCGGTCTCGACACGAGTCTCGAGGATCAGGGAGCCCGGCCGATATCGCCGGGTGACCACTGCGCCCTCGTCAATGGTCTCGATCAGCCAGCGTCCGTTCTTCTCGTCGCCGAGCAGGGCGGCGAAACAGGCGTCCGAGTCGAAGCGGGGCCAGCACAACCAGTCGATCGAGCCGTTGCGGCCGACCAGGGCGCAGGATTCGCAGTCCCCGATCAGGGCATAGTCTTCGATCTTCTGTCGCATCGTCGACAGAACCCCCGAAAGCGGGCGCCGGTTCAATGCAATCACGCGTGAAGGTGATCGCCCCGCTCGTCCAGGCCGAAGGTACAGCTTGCCAGGCGACGCGGGTACGCGCGCGCCCTCGGAACGCCGCAACGAGACCCAACGCAATTTCGCCTTTCGGGCGAACTCGTTTCTCTCTGGACACGCGGGCCCGGAAATATGGTTAACCGGGGACCCTCGCGTGCTTGACTCGACGCGGGGGCCTGCGAAGAGTCGCGTTCGCCGAATGAGTTAACGGCCTGGGTGCGTGAGGGGGTGAAGAGTATGCACGAGACCAGCGACACCTCGACCGGGCTCGATGGCCTCGGCAAAGGTCCGCTGATCCGTGGCGCGTCAATCGCGGCTCTGGTGACGGCGGTGATTCTGCCGCTGGTGGGCTGCGACACCGGACCCAACGGCTGGTTTGGCGGCAAGGGCGACGTCGCCTGTCCGCGACCGCAGACGCCGACCGGTACGCAGCCGCAGTTCAACGCCCAGCAGATCGAGATCCGGACGCTTCGCCGCCGCGGCTTCACCGGCGACTTCTTCGCGCAGCTTGAGCTGGCGCGTCGCTATGAAGGTCAGCGCGCCGCCGACAAGAACCTTGAGGACGACGTTGAGGCGGCGGTCTGGTACGCCCTGGCGCTGACCAACGCCGACGGCTACGCGCCGATCGCCGCCTACAGCCGTCGCGCGCCCCAGGGCGAGGCCAAGGCGGTGTCGCGATTCGATGACTGCCGGGCGGTGGAACGCAAGATCGCCTACGCCTCGCTGGATCGGCTGTTGTCGCGCATGACCACCGACGAGCAGGACAAGGTCCGCAACCGGGTGATCTATGTGCTGTCGACCCAAGGCGCCGAAGGCTTCCGGACGTTGGCGCGCATGCATGACGGCTACTTCGGCCCCTACGGCGAGCCGGCCGACAACCGCCAGGCCGCCGACGCCCGCGGTCGCCCGAACAAACCCGGCTCGCCAGCGGCGCTGAATCTGTTCCCGCGCAACGACATCGACGCCTACCTCTACAACTACCTCGCCGTTCAGACCGGCGACGTGGGCGCCTACGTCATGCTCAAGGACTTCGAACGCTCGTCGGCCAAGCGGGCAGCCGCCGGCGCCTATGTCGAGCAGAAGGCGCGGCGCTGGACGCCCACCTACGAGTTCTATCCGCCCGAGGCGCCGGATTCCGGCGTGCCGCATTCGGACGAAAGCGACCAGTATAACGATGGGCAGCAGGCGGCGCTGCAGCGGCTGCGCGAACTGCCGTTCATCCACATCGCCGAGGCGCTGACGTATCTGCGCGTCACACCCAAGCCGGTGATCAACGAGGCGGCGCTTTATCCTGGCGACATTCAGAGCTTCCAGGCCATGATCGGCCGTCCGCAGACCGGCGTCTTCCAGCCGATCGAGAAGGTGCGGGCCATTCAGTACGCGGCGGTGAACGGGTCGCCCAAGGCCCAGCTGGTGCTGGCCGTGATGTACTCCGAGGGCGTCGGCGTGCCGCGCGACTACGCCCGCGCCTTCCACTGGTATGCCGAGGCGGACAAGCAGGGTTCCGCCGAAGCCAAGTACGCCATGTCGACCTTCTTCTCGCTCGGCGTGTCGGGCGTGGCCGATCAGGACAAGGCCGGGGCCGTCGTCTACCAGATCGACGCCGCCCTCTCGGGCTTCAAGCCGTCGGCCAATCGTCTCCAGCAGGTGCTGGCTCAAGTGTCGCGTCCGCGGCCAGTTCCCCGCGACAGGGATTACCTCCAATGAAGACGCTCAAGCGCTTGTTGCCGGCCGCCTGCGCCGCCATCGCCGTCGCCCTGACCGCGACCTCTGTTCAGGCCTTCCCGGGTCAGGAGGCGCGTGTCGATCAGCAGATCCGCCCCAACTTCGGCGGCCTCATCACGCCGCCGCTGAAGCCGCGCTGGCGTCCCGATCGCTGGAAGCCGGGCCGCTACCGCTGGGGGCGGTCGCGCCCCGGCTGGAATGGCGGCTACTATCCGCCGAACGGCGAGTGGCCGCGTGACCAGCTGACGGCGACTGTTGATTGCGGCGATCCCGACGCCGGACCGACGCCGGTTTCGGACGCCCTGCGCAGTCTGGCTGACGGCGGCATTCTCTATATCCGCTCCCGCGGCGGAGTCTGCCGCGAGACGGTGATCGTCGAGTATCCGGTGATCATCGCCGCCGAGGGCGCGTCGATCTTCGACACGACGGGCGGCGCGGCCCCGGCCACCATCTCCGCGCCCGAAGGTTCGCCCTGCATCCGCATCGCCGAAGGCGTCCAGGGAGTGGAACTGCGCGACCTGGTACTGACCAGCGAGAAGGGCGGCCGGACCGCCTGCATCGAATCCTGGGGCGGAGACGTGGCGCTGGTGCGCACAACGGTGAACTACTGGGGCGATGCGGCGGCGGTCTACGCCTCAGGCGGCAAGCTGATCATGCGCGACAGCGCCATCGACGCCCACACCTGGGACGCGGCGGTGACGGCGGAGTCCGCGGTTCTGGACATCGCCCGCACCCGGATCATTGGCGACGAAACGGGCCTGGATATCACGCCGGCCACCGGCCAGAGCACGATTGATCAGACCGGCGTCATCGCGCGTTCGACGTCGGGTTCAGCCGGCAACGGCATGCTGGTGCGCGGCCTGCGCAGCGGATCCGGGGTGCTGAACATCCGCAACGCCGTGATCTGCGGCTGGCGCAACGGCCTGCACCTCGATCGCGGCGCGCAGGTCGACATCAGCCGCAGCCGCCTCTGCCGCACCACGGTGGGGGTGGTCTCCGACGGCCAGTTGAAGATCACCGAGTCCGCGGTCGGCTCGCGCGACGTCGGCCTCTACATCGCCGGCGGCAGCGCGATCATCACCCGCAACCGCATTCACGACTGGAGCCGCCGCCCGATCTGGGTTGAGTACGGCGCCACCGCCGAGATCGAATACAACTGGGTCTACTACGGCAGCGATTGCTGGCGACAGCAGTGGGACCGCGGCACCTATTGCGTCCGGGCCTCAAGCTTGCCCGCAACCCTGCGTGATGACAGCTGGGCGCAGCCGTCGAGCCGCAACTGGTGGGAAAGCGACGGCTACGATCGCGGCTACACCCGCGACGGCGTCCCGGGCGCGCTGCCGGCCGCGGTTCCGCCGCCGCCGCCGAAGAAGAAGGGCTGGGGCCGCAGGGCGACGCCGCCCGCCGGCTATCAGCAGGCGACGCCCGCGCCTGGCGGCTGATCGCGGAAGGGTCCCGCCGGCGCGGGACCCTTTCTCTTTCAGTCGATACGGGAGGGCAGGGTAGGCGCCTTCCGCGCCTTGCTGGCCTGCTCGAAGGCATAGCCGTAGCCGAGCAGGGCGCCGTCGCTCCACCTCGGCCCGACGAACGACAGGCCGACCGGCAGGCCCATCACCTCGCCCATCGGCACGGTCAGGTGCGGATAGCCGGCCACGGCCGCCGCGCCCCCCGCGCCCCCGCCGACATAGCGGTCCTTCAGCACCGGATCGATCGGCCAGGCCGGCCCCAGCGTCGGCCCGACCAGGACCTTCACGTCATACCGCGCGAGCAGCGCGTCGATCCCCTCCGGTCCGGCCAGCCGCGCGGCCTCGGCCCGGGCCTTCAAGTAGGCGGGATCAGTCAGGCCCTTGGTAGCCTCGGCGGCCTCGAACAGGTCCTGGCCGAACAGAGGCATTTCCCGGCCCGCGTTGGCCCTGTTGAAGGCGATGACGTCGGCGAGCGTGCGGGTCTTCACCTTCTCCGGGTCGGTGGTCGAGAGGTAGGCGTTCAATCCCGCCTTCAGTTCAGTCAGCAGGACCGTCAGCTCTGCGGCGCCCATTTCCCGCCGCTTCGGAAACTCGGGGATCTCGACCAGGATCGCGCCACGGGCCTTCAGCGTGGCGAGCGCCTGTTCGAACACCGCGTCGGTTTCAGGGTGAAAGCCGGCGCTGTAACGCATGACCCCCACCCGAACCCCGTTGAGGGCGTTCGGATTCAGGCGCGCGCGGTAGTCCTCCTTGCGGCGGTCCGCTTCGACGGTGGCCGGGTCACCGGGATCGGAGCCCGCCATGGCGGTCAGCAGCAGGGCTGCGTCCTCGACGGTGCGGGTCATGGGCCCGGCGGTGTCCTGGGTGGCGCTGATGGGCACGATACCGGTCCGGGAGATCAGGCCCACGGTCGGCTTGAGCCCCACCAGCCCCGTGACCGAGGCCGGGCAGGTGATCGAGCCGTCGGTTTCGGTGCCGATGGCCGCCGCCGCCAGTCCCGCCGCCACCGCCGCGCCGCTGCCGGACGATGAGCCGCAGGGGCTGCGATCGAGCGCGTAGGGGTTGCGCGTCTGGCCGCCGACCGCGCTCCAGCCGCTGAGCGAATGCTCAGAGCGGATGTTGGCCCACTCCGACAGGTTGGCTTTTCCCAGCACAACGACGCCGGCCGCGCGTAGCCGGGCCATCATCGGCGCGTCTCGTCCGGAGACGTTGCCCGCCAGCGCCAGCGAGCCCGCCGTGGTGGCCAGGCCGGCGTCGGCGGTCTCGATATTGTCCTTGACCAGGATGGCGGCGCCCAGCAGCGGTCGCTTGTCACCCGCCTGCCGCGCCTGGTCAGCGGCTCGGGCGTCGGGGAGGGCGGCCGGGTTCACCGCCAGGATGGATTTCAGCCGTCCGTCGATCTCCTTGGCGCGCACGCCATAGGCGCTGACGACGGCCTCGGATGTGGCCTCGCCGCCCGCCACCGCGCGCTGCAGGTCGGCCATGGAGCGGTCGGCGACTTCCGGCAAGGGCGGCGGCATGGCCGCGGCGGGCGCGGCGACGGCGAGAACGACGGCGAGGGCGGCGAGACGTGACATCGGCGGGCTCCTAAGCAGCCGGCCGATGCTTCGCCCTGCGGCGGGAGCTTGGCAACCCCGCCCTATCGCGGCGCGCAGGCTGTCTCGTCCCCAGCCTTGCATGCCGCCACCCGCGCTTCCCACTCGGCGAGGTCGCGCTGGCGCTGCGCTTCGACTTCCGCCGTCTTGCGGGCGTAGTCGGCCTGAGCGCGGGCGTAGGCCTCGGCGTCAGCCGATTTCCTGGCCTCGTACTCGCGCATCTGTCGGGCGTACTCCGCCTCGCGAGACGTCTCGCGGCCCTCGGCCTCGGCATTGCGGCGACTGATTTCGGCGTTGAGTTCGCTGGTGCGCCGTTCCTGCGCGTCGAGCTCCGCCTCGCTGGTGCGCCGCGCCTCGGCCTCGGCGGTCATGGAGGGCTCGCGGCTGAAGGCGGCCTTGCCATCCTGGCTCAGCACGCCGTGGGCGGGGTCGAGGGTCAGGTCGCAGGGCCGCTTCGCCACCGTGTAGTCGGTCTCGTCATCGGTCTTGCGTTGGACGTCCACGCAGACGGCCTCGAAGGCGCAGCCCTCGACCTGGCGCAGCGCGGTGTACCGGGGCACGCCCCGGCGCCAGCCGCGCGGGTTCACGAAGTACAGGCCGGTCGCGCCCTGGCCGTCGCCCACGCCCAGGATACGAAGGGCGGCGCCATCAGCGCGGAACCAGGCGCCCTCGATGTCGACGGCGGCGCAGGTCCGGGCCGCGCCAGCCTTCGCCGACGCTGCCGCGCCCTTGCGGACGTTCGCGTCCGACTGGCGCGCCAGGGCCTGGCTGTCGGCGACGGGGCCGATCGCCGCCAGGGCCAGCAGGGCGCAGGCCGTCGACCAAGCGACTCTCCGGACAGATCCGAGCACGATCACTCCCTCGATTTGCCGCCCCCCAGCGTTGCGAAGCACATACCGGAACCCGATCTCGCGCAATCCCTATTCCCCTCAAGGGGGATCGAGGCGCGCAGGCGCATTGCGCTTCGCCGCCCCGGTCGTTACATCGGCGCCGACCCTCCCCATACCTGACACGAGAAGCGAGCGACCCCGCATGGCCGCCCAGTATATTTTCCAGATGCAGGGCCTGACCAAGGCCTATCCCGGCGGCAAGAAGGTGTTCGAGAACATCTGGCTGTCGTTCTACCCGGACGCCAAGATCGGCGTCGTCGGGGTCAACGGCTCGGGCAAGTCCACCCTGCTGAAGATCATGGCCGGGCTGGACAGCGAGTTCAGCGGTGAGGCCAAGGCGGCGGACGGCGTCAAGCGCGGCTACCTGGAGCAGGAGCCGCAGCTCGATCCCGACAAAACCGTCTGGGAAAACGTCATCGCCTGGTGCGAGGAAAAGCAGATCTTCGACCGCTACAACGCCATCGCGGCGGAGATGGCGGAAAACTACACCGACGAACTCATGGAGGAGATGACCGCCCTCCAGGAGAAGATCGACGCCGGCGACCTGTGGGACATCGACAGTCGCGTCGAGATGGCAATGGACGCCCTGCGCTGCCCGCCCAACGACAGCCCGGTGACCAAGCTGTCGGGCGGCGAGAAGCGCCGCGTGGCCCTCGCCCGCCTGCTGCTCAGCAAGCCGGACATGCTGCTCCTCGACGAACCGACCAACCACCTGGACGCTGAGTCGGTGGCCTGGCTGCAGCATCACCTGGAAGCCTTCCCGGGCTGCGTCATCCTGGTGACCCACGACCGCTACTTCCTCGACCAGGTCACCAAGTGGACGCTCGAACTGGATCGCGGCAAGGGCCATCCGCACGAGGGCAACTACTCCAGCTGGCTGGAGGCCAAGACCAAGCGCGTGGTGCAGGAGCAGTCGGAGTCCGAGGCGCGTCAACGCGCGTTGACCCGCGAACTGGACTGGGTGCGCTCCAACGCCAAGGCCCGGCAGACCAAGTCCAAGGCTCGTCTGGCCGCCTACGAGAAGATGGTCGCCGAGCAGGAGAACATGCGCGGCGCCCAGACCCACGCCGTCATCCAGATCCCGCCGGGGCCGCGCCTGGGCAACGTCGTGCTCGAGGTGAACGGCCTGGAGAAGGAGTACGGCGACAAGGTCCTGTTCAAGGACCTGACCTTCAAGCTGCCGCCCAACGGCATCGTCGGCGTCATCGGCCCCAACGGCGCCGGCAAGTCGACGCTGTTCAAGCTGATCACCGGCCAGGAACAGCCCGACGCCGGTACGGTCCGTGTCGGCGAGACGGTCAAGTTGGCCTACGTCGACCAGAGCCGCGACGACCTGAACCCGAACGACACGGTGTGGCAGGCGATCAGCGGCGGCACCGACGTGATGATGGTCGGCAAGCGCGAGATCAATTCGCGCGCCTATGTCGGCAGCTTCAACTTCAAGGGCGGCGACCAGCAGAAGAAGGTCGGCCAGCTGTCGGGCGGTGAGCGCAACCGCGTCCACCTGGCCAAGACCCTGGCGACGGGCGGCAATCTGCTGCTGCTCGACGAACCGACCAACGACCTCGACATCGAGACGCTGCAGAACCTGGAAGAGGCGCTGGAAGAGTTCGCCGGCTGCGCCGTGGTCATCAGCCACGACCGCTGGTTCCTCGACCGCCTCGCCACCCACATCCTCGCCTTCGAGGGCGACAGCCATGTCGAGTGGTTCGAAGGCAACTTCGAGATGTACGAGGAAGACAAGAAGCGCCGCCTCGGCACCGACAGCCTGATCCCGCATCGCATCAAGTTCCAGAAGTTCGCGCGGTAGGCGCCGACGCCTTCCTGTGCGGTCATCGCCTTGCTAGCCTGCGGTTCTGTCTTCGGGCGCGTGGCTGCGCTCACGAGTGCGAGCGGGGCGTGACATGGGCTGGAACGGGTGGGACGATCTCCGGGGGCTCGGGATCGAAGTCAGGCCGCGCGGCCGCTCGGCCGCCGAATCCGTCGATGTTCTGACGGCGCCGGGCTCCGAGCCCGAGTTCGAGCCGCTCGGCGACCTCAAGGCGCCGAGCGGCGAGGGCGTCCCTGAAGGCCCGCCGTCCGCGCCCATCAGCATCATCCCGGCGCTGCCCGCGCTGCCCGGACCCGTCAACATGACAGGACCGGTGCAGCACACCGGGCCCTACACGGTGGCGGCCGGAACCTACCTCTACGGCCTCAACCTGGCCTACCTGTTCGAGAGCGACAGCAGTCTGTTCCTGGCGCCGTTGGTGAACGACGGCACGATCTGGAGCGTGGTCGATACGGATGTCAGCACGGTCCAGTACATCGGACGCTTCAACAACCTGCGGGAAGTCACAAACAACGGCCTGATGGTGATCCAGGTCGGTCCGGCGGTGACGATGCGGACGGTCGCCTTCGCGGAGACCGGGTTCGTCAACCATGGATCGGTCTACGTCCTGTCGGAAGCGTCAAACGGGGCGGCGTTCCTGCAGTCGTCGCTGTCGGGCTTCTTCGACAACACCGGTCTGATCGCGGTGCAGTCGGTGAACGGCGGCGCGACGGGATACGAGCTCTACAACGGCGGACAGGTGTACAACGCCGCCGGCGCCTCGATTCTGGTGGAAGGCCGGTCGGCCTACGCGATCTTCATGGGCGGCGACGGCACGGTGTCCAACAATGGCGAGCCGACCGCGGTGATCAATGACGGCCGCATCGAGGCCCGCTCGACCGGCGACTACGCCTCGATCGCGCTCTACCTTTCGCACAGCTTCCGTCAGATCGAGGTCATCAACAGCGGGGTCATCAAGGCCGACATCGCGATCGCCTCCGACTTCAACACCACGGTCGCCAGGCCGAACATCGACTGGATCACCAACAAGGCCGGCGGCGTCATTGAGGGGGCGTTCCTTCTCGATCGCGGTGACGATGTGATCACCAACGCCGGCTCGATCGTCGGCGACATCTTCATGGAGGAGGGCGACGATCAGATCGACACGACGACCGGGACCATCACCGGCCTGATCGACATGGGCTGGGGAGACGATACGTTTCTCGGGTCCGCGCGCACCGACTATGTGGCGGGCGACGACGGCGCAGACCGCCTCGAGGGTCGGGGCGGCGACGATCTGATGATGGGCGGCGGCAATGACGACGTCCTGATCGGCGGGGCCGGCGCCGACGGCCTGTACGGCGAGTATGGCGAAGATCGCATCGTGACCCAGGAGGGCGACGTGGTCTCCGGCGGCGCGGGAGACGACCGCATCGAGGCCGGCGACTTCGCGTTTCGCCGCGTCGACGGCGGAACCGGTTTCGACACCCTGGTCCTCCCCTCGGGGAGCCGGGCGCTGAATCTGGCGGCGCTGCTGCAGGCTGACGCCGTCGCGGGGATCGAGCACATCGTCTTCGCGGGCGGCCAGTCGTTGGCTGTCCAGGCCGCCGACGTCAGCGCGCTGGTCCCGGCGTCCTCCCAGCTGCGGGTGACCACGACGGCCAGCGACCGTATCGACCTGGTCGGAGGCTGGACGGCGGGCGCCGATCAGGTGATCGGCGGCGTCACCTACAGAACCTTTGGTCTCGACGGCGCGACGGTGCTGGTCGCCGGGACAGGCTCGGTGGTGCTCGGCGCCGCGTCGACCGGCGGCGGTCTCGACGCGGCCGCGGGCTCCGCCCCGCCGGACCCGGGCGGCTCGCACGGCCTGGACTACACCAGCAATCAGCTGTTCCTGCGGGAGTACGAGCTGACCCAGTCGGTGACGGTGAACGCCGAGGAGACCTGGTACTCCACCGACGGCTTCGCGGTGCTGACCTCGTTCACGAGTTCGACCACGCTGACCAACTATGGCGACATCATCAGCGTCCGGGCGACGACCTCCACGGCCGGCGGCATCGCGATCGCGATCGGCGGCGGCTCGAACAACCTCGAGTTCATCAACAACTACGGGTCAATCATCGTCGACAATCAGTCGACGAACACCCTGACCGGCTTCACCGGGGCGATCGCCGTGAGCTTCCTTAGCTGGCTGGTGAACTACGGCGACATCCAGGCCCATTCGGTTTCCGAGCGCGTCGTGGCGGTCTCGGTCGGCAGCCTGGACAATCGCGGCTCGATCACCGCCAGCACGGTGAATGGCCAGGTGGTCGGCGTTGAGCCGCAGTTCCGAGACGCGTTCCAGAACACCGGCTCGATCGACGTCTTCGCCACCATCACCAATGGTCAGACGCTGTATGCCAATGGGCGGGCCATGGCGGTCGGCGTTGTTCTGTGGTCGGATGACCATATCAATGCCGGCCGGATCACGGCCGGCTCGAACCAGCCCGGCGCCGCCGTGGCCATGTGGTTCGAGATGGGCGGCGCCGGCACGCTGACCAATACTGGCGTCATTGCCGGCCAGGCGGCGATCCACATCCGCGGCGACGACGCCTTCACGCTGGACAACCGGAACCAGATCAACGGACGCGTGGAACTGGCGGGCGGCGCGGACAGGGTGTTGAACACCGGCACGATCACCGGCGACATCGACTTTGGCGCCGGGGCCGATACCTACGACGGCCGCGGCGGGACTCTGAACGGGCAGGTTCTGGCCGGCGATGGCGACGATATCCTGATCGGCGGCGACGCCGCCGACCGCTTCGACGGAGGGTCCGGCAGCGACTCCCTCTTCGGCGGCTCGGGCGCCGACACCTTGATCGGCGGCGGCCATGACGCCTCGGCGCCGGACTACTTCTTCGGC
>ERZ761607.3023-NODE-3023-length-16980-cov-4.637164_pt1 | contig 16980 bp, 12 predicted proteins | sample MGYA00511164_ERZ761607 | MGnify/ENA primary metagenome ERZ761607 (study PRJEB28899, sample SAMN02445080) | bioreactor sludge metagenome | biome: EBPR sludge | place: Australia: Brisbane, Thorneside Wastewater Treatment Plant | collected 2011-06-22 ...
GGACGCAAAGGACGCAAAGAGAGCCAAGAACCAAAGTGCTGATGTTCTGCTGGATTTGGCTTCCTTTGCTTTCCTTTGCGTCCTTTGCGGAAAAGCTCTTCTTTCAGCTGGTCGAAAGGACCGCCTGAAAAATGTTCATTTATCACATACTTGCGTGATGTTTGGTGAGAGCGACGTACACGTCGCTCCTACGGTGCTTCCCAATCCTTGAGGTTGTAGCGACCGAGAATCTCGGCCAGCTTGCCGCTGGCTCGCAGTTGCGCGGTACCGTTGCCAAACATGTCGGCGTACCGCTGTCCGCGCGGATCGGCCGGCGTGCATGCGATATAGACGCTCTCGGGCTCGCCAGTCTCGCCCAGCGAAATCACCCGGCTGGGGTCCATCTTGGATTGTTCCAGCGCGTAGGCGAGCACATTGCGATCCTCGATGATGGCATCGACACGCTTGCCGATCAGTCGCGCAAGCAAGCGCACGATGCCGCGGCCGATGGCCGGCACCACTTCGAGGCGCGCGGCATCGGCGGCGTGTTGCTCGATGTAGGCATCGAGTTCATCGCCGTAGCTGTAGTCCTCGAGCACACCGATCTTCACGCCATCCAGGCTGGCGAGTCCGTCGTATCGCCACTTCTGCTCTGCCAGGCCCCAGAACACATTGCCGGATGGGCCCCAACCGACCGCGGGAAAGGCGAAACCTTCGGCATCGGACAAATAGGCGCCGACCACGCAATCGGCCTTGCCTTCACGCACCACGTCGAGTGCGTTGGTCCACGGCATCGTGCGGTACTCGATAGTGTGGCCGTTGGCTTCGGCGATGGCCTTGGCCATCTCGACCATGTAGCCGGCGGGTTTCATCTCGCCGCCGCCGCTGTAGGGCAGCCAGGGATCGGCGCGAATCTTGATGTCGTCGGCGAGAGCCGGCATGGGCAGCGCCGCAGCACCGCAGAGAAACACAACCGCCCAGCTTGAAACGCATCGCCCCAGCATGGCTCAACCCCCGATTCGCAGCGTCCTCAGGATGCCCGTCGACCTGGTCGCTGCCGCAGGCGGTCGCCTTCAGGATAACCCGATTGTGGACGGGTGCGTGGCGCCGACGGGCAATTGGTCGATCCCGTTCGCCCTGAGCATCGCGCAGGCCTGCTGCCTGCGCTGGGCGCGAGACCGGTCGCTCAAACCGAACATTCGGTAACACATTGATTGTATTGGGTTCTGAATCCTCCTCCCGCGCGCAGGGACGGCGTCACCGGAGGTGACGGCTGAGGGGGCCCACCTGACGGAGCGCACGCTTCGTCAGCGACCCCTCATCCGGTTCCTGCGGACCCACCTTTTCGTCGTGAACGGGGAGAAGAGTCCAGCCGGCCGTGACTCCACGATGCGCGGACCAGGGCACCGGCAGGGGCGGCCAGGGACCGCGCAACCATCCATGACTTACGACCGACTTGCATTCGCAGTCGCCACTGGCAGAGTATTTCCATACAGAACGTTTTGTACAGAAATTACTCATGCCGCGCCCACCCAAAGCCCGACTCCGTGTCCTCGATGCCGCTGAACGCATCGTCAAGGCGCGCGGCGCTGCAAACCTGACCTACGATGAGCTGGTGCAGGAGAGCGGTGTCTCGCGTGGAGGCATCACCTATCACTTCCCGACCAAGGACGATTTGCTGCGCGCGTTGATCGCGCGCGACCTGGAACAGGGCAAGCGCCAGGAAGCACGCCAGCATGCCGGCCTGTCGGACGAACCGGGCGCCGAGTTGATCGCGTTGATCCGCACCTGGGGCACCCCCGACAGCGATCGCAAGCGCTTTGTCGCCGGCATGCTGAGCGCGGTCGCACACGATCCCAGCCTGCTCGACCCGGTGCGTTGCCATCACCAAGCCGAGTGCGCAATGCGCACCTGGGACGACGCCGAAATCCAGCGAAGTGTGCTGCGCCTTGCCGCCGAAGGCCTGTTCTGGAGCGAGTTCTTCGGCTGCAGCGAAGTACCCGCCGAGCAACGCGAACGCGTGCTGCTGCGCATGGAACAACTGGCGCGCGAGTGGTCGCGGCCGGTGTAGCGACGAGATGAGACGTAGTAGGTCACGTTGGCCGGCTCCATCGGCCTACGTGACAGCGCGGAATGGCAAATGCAGGTCACGTTGGCCGGCGGCATCGGCCTACGTGACAGGCGGTACACCCATGTCACGTAGCTCGCTGCGCGAGCAACATGACCTACTTCTGAATCAGCGTCCTTTGCGGACAAATGCTCTCAAAACCCGAACTGACTTCCCCGAGCCCCATGAACAATTCAAAGAATGCTCAACGAGTGGTCCTGATCCTGCTGTCGTCCCTGCTCCTCGCCGCATGCGGTGGCGAGGGCGGCGACCCCCCGGCGGACATGCAGATGCCGCCAACCGAGGTGAACGTCGCCACCGTGATCAGCAAGGAAGTCACCGAATGGGATGAGTTCAACGGTCGCTTCGTCGCCGTTGAATCGGTGCAGATCCGTCCCCGTGTGTCCGGGTACATCACGCGCATCGCCTTCAAGGAGGGCGCCGAGGTCAAGAAAGGCGATCTGTTGATCGAGATCGACGACCGTGAGTATCGCGCAGCATTGGTGCGCGCGCAGGCCGAGGTCAATCGTGCGCAGACCCGCGTGACCAAAGCCGAGCGCGATATCGAGCGCGGCAAGCGGCTGGTTGCGGCCAAGGCCATGTCGGTCGAAGAGTGGGACAGCAAGCAGTCCGAGCTGGATCAGGCCAGGGCAGATGTCGCGGCGATGCAGGCGGCCGCCGACCAGGCGCGCCTGAACGTCGATTTCAGCAAGGTCACCGCGCCGATCGACGGCCGCGTGGGTGCCGCCGAGATCACCGTCGGCAACCTGGTCGACCCGACCTCGGTGCTCACCAACATGGTTTCGCTGGACCCGATCTACGTGGTCTTCGAGGGCGACGAACGCACCTTTCTGCGCTACCAGGAACTGATCCGCGACGGCGCGCGCCCGAGCGCGCGCGGCGGCGGCAACCCGGTGCGGGTCGGATTGACCAACGAAGTCGGTTTCCCGCATCAAGGAACGCTTGATTTCGTCAACAACCAGCTCAATCCGGGCACCGGCACCATTGCCGTGCGTGCGGTGCTGGACAACGCCGAGCGCCGCTTCACGCCTGGGCTGTTCGCACGCGTGCAACTGGTCGGCAGCGCGGTGCATCCGGCGCTGTTGATCCACGACCAGGCGGTGCAGACCGACCAGGACCGCAAGTACGTGTACGTGGTCGGTGAGGGCGACACTGCGCAACGCAAGGATGTGCTGCTCGGTTCGGCCGTCGACGGCCTGCGCATTGTCGAATCCGGCCTTGTCGCCGGCGACAAGGTGGTGGTCAACGGGATGAAGAAGATCTTTTTCCCCGGCGCACCTTTGAAACCGGTCGAGGTGCCGATGACCGAGCCGAACAAGGTGGTGGAGGCGCCGGCGGGTCCCGCCGCGGGTGCGGAGAGTGGGCAGGGGGGTGGACTGTGAGGGCAGCTTTTGAGGGCACGAGGGCACGAGGGCACGAGGGCACGCAGAAGCACGCGCGCCTCGGCTTGTACGGCACGAACCGACCTCGCCTGATTCAAGTGCCAGGCGGACCGCCTTTACGTGCCCTCGTGCCCTCGTGCCCTCGCGCCCTCGAATCGATCCTCCGCGCGCTCCCGCGCGGGCCGCGTGTCCCTCGCATCCCCGCCGGACCCTGACCCATGGCCCACGCCGACTTTTCCAAGGTCTTCGTCGACCGGCCGATCCTTGCCGCGGTGCTGTCGCTGCTGGTGCTGATCTCCGGCGCCATCGCCATCCCCAACCTGCCGATCAGCGAGTACCCGGACGTGGTGCCGCCCTCGGTGATGGTCACCGCGGTGTACCCCGGCGCCAATCCGAAGACCATCGCCGAAACCGTGGCCGCGCCTATCGAGGAGGCAGTCAACGGCGTCGAAGGCATGATCTACATGAAGTCGACCGCCGGTTCCGATGGCACCATGCAACTGGCGGTGACCTTCAAGGGCGGCGTCGACATCGACCTCGCCACGGTGCAGGTGCAGAACCGCGTCGCCCAGGCACTGCCGCGCCTTCCGGCGAGCGTGCGCCAGCTCGGCGTGACCACGGTCAAGAGTTCGCCGAACCTGACCATGGTGGTGCACGTCAGTTCGCCCGACAACCGTTACGACGGTCTCTACCTGTCCAACTTCGCCAACCTGCGCGTGCGCGACGAACTGGCGCGCCTCGATGGCGTCGGCCAGGCGATCGCCTTCGGCGCCGGCAACTATTCGATGCGCATCTGGATCGATCCGGACAAGGCGTCGGCGCGCGATCTGACCGCCGCCGACATCATCCGCGCGATTCAGGAACAGAACCTTGAGGTCTCCGCCGGAACCATCGGCGGACCGCCGCATCCGGACAGCGCGCTGCAGTACTCGATCAACGCGCAGGGACGTCTGACCACGCCCGAGGAATTCGGCGACATCGTGCTCAAGGCCGGTGCCGAGGGCCAGTTGACGCGCCTCAAGGATGTCGCGCGCGTCGAACTGGGCGCCTCCAGTTATTCGCTCAACTCGCAGCTCAACAACAAGGATGCGGCGGCGATCGTGATCTTCGAGGCGCCGGGTGCCAACACCATTGCGCTGTCGGATGCGGTGCGCGCGAAGATGGCGGAGTTGCAGAAAGGCTTCCCGGAGGGCGTCGAGTGGAGCGTGATGTACGACCCCACGGTGTTCGTGCGTCAGTCGATCCGCTCGGTGGTGACCACGCTGCTGGAAGCGGTCGCGTTGGTCGTGCTGGTGGTGGTGGTGTTCCTGCAGACCTGGCGCGCGTCGATCATCCCGCTGCTGGCGGTGCCGGTGTCGGTGATCGGCACCTTTGCCGTGCTGTGGGCGCTCGGTTATTCGATCAACGTGCTGACCCTGTTCGGGCTGGTGCTGGCGATCGGCATCGTCGTCGACGATGCGATCGTCGTCGTCGAGAACGTCGAACGGCATATCGAAGAGGGCATGGCGCCGCGCGACGCCGCGCACAAGGCGATGGAGGAGGTCTCCGGGCCGATCATCGCGATCTCGCTGGTGCTCGCCAGCGTGTTCGTGCCGCTGGCGTTCATCGGCGGCGTATCCGGGCAGTTCTACAGCCAGTTCGCGGTGACCATTGCGGCCTCGGTGCTGATTTCGGCGTTCAATTCGCTGACGCTTTCGCCGGCGCTGGCGGCGGTGCTGCTGCAACCGCACGGCGCGCCGAAAGATCGCCTCGGGCGCTTGATCGAATCCGTCTTCGGACGCTTCTTCGGCTGGTTCAACCGGCGCTTCAAGCGCGCCAGCACGCGCTATTCCGGCCGAATCGGCAGCACCATCGGTCGCGCGCCGCGACTGCTGGTGGTTTACGCGGTGCTGATCGGCGTGACCATCTTCGGCTTCACCCAGGTGCCATCGGGTTTCATCCCGACGCAGGACAAGCAGTACCTGTTTTCGATCCTGCAGTTGCCCGAGGGTGCCACGCTCAAGCGCACCGAAGCGGCGATGACGCGCATGGGCGAGATGGCGATGGCCACGCCGGGCGTCGAGAGCGTGGTGCAGTTCCCGGGCCTGAACGCGGTGCACTTCGTCAACACCAGCAACGCCGGGCTGATGTTCATCGGCATCACCCCGCAGAACGAGCGCGACATCAGCGCGGCCGAGATTGCCGGTGAACTGAACGCCAAGTTCGGCACGATCCAGGATGGTCTGGCGTTTGCGCTGTTGCCGCCGCCGGTGCTGGGTCTCGGCAATTCAGCGGGCGTCGAAACCTATGTGCAGGATCGCAGCTCCGCTGGCTACGGCGAGCTCAACAACCAGGTCCAGGCGCTTTCCAACGCGCTGCGCGGCACGCCGGGCTTCGATCCCTACGCGGTGTTCTCTTCCTTCCAGGCGAACGTGCCGCAACTGGACGCCAGCGTCGACCGCACCAAGGCCAAGGAACAGGGCCTGGCGCTGACCGACATCTACACGGCCCTGCAGGTTTACCTCGGATCTGCCTACGTCAACGATTTCAACCTGTTCGGACGCACCTACAGCGTCTACGCGCAGGCCGATGCCGCTTTCCGCGACGAAGTCGCCGACATTGCGCGTATCAAGGTGCGCAATGCCGCCGGGCAGATGGTGCCGATCGGCAGCGTGGTCGAGGTGTCGCCGAGTTTCGGGCCCGATCCGGTGGTGCGCTACAACGGCTACCCGGCGGCCGACCTGCAGGCCGGCATCAACCCGGCACAACTGTCGAGTCAGCAGGCGATCGCGCAGATCAAGGCGATCGCGGCCGGCCTGTTGCCGCAAGGCATGCAGATCGAGTGGACCGGCCTGACCTATCAGGAAGTGACCCAGGGTTCGATGGCCCTGCTGGTGTTCCCGTTGTGCGTGCTGCTGGTCTACATGGTGCTGGCCGCGCTCTACGAGAGCTGGACACTGCCACTGGCCGTGATCCTGATCGTGCCGATGTGCCTGCTCAGCGCAATCGGCGGCATCTGGCTGCTGAACTTCATCAGCGGCAGCTGGTTTGGCCTGTCGATCGGCATGGGCTGGATTCCGCCGCCACCCATGAGCGTGCCACCGACCTTCATCGACAACAACATCTTCACCCAGATCGGCCTCGTCGTGCTGATGGGCCTGGCCTGCAAGAACGCGATCCTGATCGTCGAATTCGCCCGCGACCTCGAAGAAGAAGGCATGGGCATCGTCGACGCTGCCATCGAGGCCTGCCACTTGCGCCTGCGCCCGATCCTGATGACCAGTTTCGCTTTCATCATGGGCGTGCTGCCACTGGTGTTCGCCAGCGGCGCCGGCGCCGAAGTGCGCCACGTGATGGGCGTCACCGTGTTCGCCGGCATGCTCGGCGTGACCTTCTTCGGCCTCTTCTTCACCCCGGTGTTTTACGTGGTGCTGAGAAAGTGGGCGGAGCGCGGCAACCCCTCACGCGCGACCGCGGAGGTGAGTCATGGCTGAACTCAACGCTGCGGCGGGTCGGGGCCTGTATTTGGGGACGCAAAGGACGCAAAGTGCGCAAAGGACGCAAAGGAAGGCAAAACAAACTTGGGATTGGTTGAAGGAGATGATTGAAATGACGGAAGTTTCAAAGGACGTGTCGACGAAGCGCGTCGACCAGAGCGCTCTTTTTGCGTCCTTTGCGAACTTTGCGTCCTTTGCGTCCCCCATCAAGCGTCCAGGCAACGCGGGACGAGCGGTACTCGCGGCGACCTTGGCGCTCACCCTCTCCGCCTGCACTGTCGGCCCGGAATACGTGCGGCCCGAGGCGCAGCTGGCGCCGGGGTTTGATCAGGCGCAGGGCGCGGCGTATCCGGCCACGGCGGTGGCCAGCAGTGTCTGGGCCTCGTTCGAGGAGCCGGAGCTGGATGCATTGATTGCGCGGGCGCTGGCGGCGAATACCTCGATCGCGCAGGCCCTGGCGCGGCTGGACGAGACGCGCGCGTTGGCGGGGTTGAGTTTCTACAGCCTGTTTCCGACCACCCGCTCGCGGGCCGATGCCGAGCGCAGCGATCCCAGCGGCGAGGACCCATTCACGTTCGAAGGCCAGGGGCGCACCGATACCTATCGTGCCGGTTTCGACCTCACCTGGGAAATCGATCTGTTCGGTTCGCTCAGGCGGCAGAAGGAGGCGATCGATCGTGAGGTCGAAGCCAACGAGGCGGCGTTCCACGCGGTGCGGCTTTCGGTGGTGGCGGAAACGGCGCAGGCGTACTTCGCCTGGCGTGGTGCCCAGGCGCGACTCGCGGTGCAGCAACGCAACCTCGCCAATCTTGAAGAAAACATCGACATCCTGCGCAAGCAGCTCGACGCCGGGCGCGGTACCGAGCTCGACGTCACCCGCGCCAATGCGCTGGGACTGCAGGTGGCCGCGCGTCTGCCGCAGACAGGTGCCGAAGTGGTGCGCCAGGAACAGCGGCTGGCGTTGCTGACCGCGCAGCCGGTGAGCGCGCTGCGCGAACAACTGGCGCCGAGCCGCGAATTGCCGGTGCTGCCGGCGATGGTGACTGTGGGTACGCCGGAACAATGGCTGGCGCGGCGCCCCGACGTGCGCGAGGCGGATCGCCGGCTGGCGGCCGCAGTGTCGCGCATCGGTGTAGAGACCGCCGAGTTCTATCCCAAGCTGAACCTGCTGGGCGATTTCGGCGCCACCGCGCAGTCCTTCGGTGGCCTTGGCGACAGCGCTGCCCAACGCTGGAGCTTCGGACCCTCGCTGAGCTGGAGCTTCCTCGATTTCGGCCGCGTCAAACAACGCGTGTTGGCGCAGCAAGCACGCGCCGACGGCGCCATCGCGGCCTACCAGGAGACCTGGCTGAAGGCGCTGGAAGAAACCGAGAACGCACTGGCCGGTTATCGCGCAGCCAACGAATCGGCGGCAGCGCTGGAAACCGCCGTCAGCGAGAGCCGCAAGGCCAGCGAGCTGGCGCGCATGCGCTTCGAGGCCGGCGCCAGCGACTACCTCACGGTGCTGGATGCCGAACGCACCCTGCTCGACACCGAGGACCAGTACGCCGACGCCAGCACCCGCCGCGCGACCACGTTGGCGGCGTTGTACAAGGCGCTGGCGGGGGATTTTGCGAGGTAGGACATGTTGCCCGCGCAGCGGGATTTCGACCAACGGACGTAACCTGGTCTGGCTTGCGTCCTGATGCCCGGCTGGGCAGGGTCGCGGTATGGTTGCAAGCCGGGTCAGTGTGACGGATAGTAACGCCTTGATGCGTGCAGCGCGCACGGCACAATTTCGAGGTTTTCAATGCTTTCGACAGCCCCTTTCCGTCTGCTGCTGGCTGGGATCGGATTGGCTTGCGTGTCGGCGCAAGCACGCGATGGACTGCCGGCATATGACTATGGTGTCGGCGGGCGAACCGAGATTCCGCTTCCGACGGGAGTCTCTGTCGCTGTCCATGCTGCCGCCGTGGATCCGCAAGGACGAATGCTGGTCGTCGGGCGCCGCGGTGTCCGGGGTTTCGCGCTGCGCGTAAACAGCGACGGCGTGCTGGATAGCAGTTTTGGCACCGACGGCTGGTTCGTGATGCCTGATTTGGCGCTGCTGGGATTCCCGGCGGGGACGGTCACGCAGTTCATCGCCGTGTCAGACTCTGCGTTGGGGGTCTATATGGCTGGCTACCCCGTTGGCGCCGATCGGACCTGTGCGTTGGTGGTGGCTCTCAACGAATCCGGAGAGTTGCGCGCCGGGTTTGGAACTTCAGGTTCGGGTGCCTTGTGTGGTCCGTCAGGGCTGCCCCCCAGCATCTCGCAACCACTTTCACGCTTCGCGCGACTGGGCTTGACGGTCAATCCGAATCGGATCGCGGTTTTGGTGGTCCGTACCGAACATACAACGCCGAACCCGGCGGCCGAGTGGGTCTACGGATTAACCTTGACCGGCGCGCCTTTGACCAGTTTCGGCGAACAGGGATTGTTGACGCTTCCTGGAGATTTCCGTGCAACGGGCTTGACCGAGGACACCCAGGGACGCCTGCTCATATCTGGATACAGTGGTTCGGGCTTTGCATTCATGCGACTGCTGCCAACGAATCTGGTCGATCCCGCATTCGGAACCGGCGGAATTGCCACCATCCCGTACCCGACATTTGGTGTATCGCCTGAATCCATGCGCGCGTGGGTCATGCTGGATGATCGTCCCACCGTTGGCTTCCGCAACTACACGGACTTCACCTACACCCTCCCAAACAATTATGGATTCATGCGGGCGACCGCGTCGGGCATTGCGGACGCATCCGTGGCGGCGATTCCCGCGGCTGCCAACGCCGGCTACGTTGCGCATCAGACTCTGGGCCCGGAAGTGGTGGGCAGGGGCGACACCGATCAGGCGAGTGATCGATTTGACCGCGTCGTCGTCGCCGGTCCGGAACTGGTTCGCATGCTCAGCGACGGCCAGTTGGACCTTGCATTTGGCAGCAACGGGTATGTGGACTTGCCGCAGCCGCCGTCCAGCGAAACTGGGCCACGCTTCAGCCAAGCGGTTGCCGTTGATGATGCCGGCAACATCCATGTCGTAACCTCTGAACAGGACGCCTCCTCCGGCACCCCGGTACAGGGATCTCTGCATGTGCTCAAGTACGGCGGCGATACGTTGTTCGACGATGGACTTGAGCAATTGCATTGAGCTCAAGGCCTTGGCGGTAGATTTCTTGGGATGAATCGCCGGGCTCTGGCAGGCCGGTGGTTCGCGCAGCGATTCACGGGCGGAGAACTTGCCGTGAGCTGGTGAACGCGCCGACACGCGTATGCCAGGCTACGGCAGGATTCACGTCGTTGCTGGCACAATGGCCGACTCCCATCGCGAATTCCCTGCCCGCCCATGTTGCGATTCCCGTTCGCTCTCGCGGCGCTGCTGCTGTCGATTACCGCCCACGCCGAACGCTACGACCTGACTTGGCGCCTGAGCTTCGATCCGAAGTCCAGGACCGCACTCGGATCGCTGGAACTGGGCAAAGGCAGCGACCAGCTGCGCACGCTCGATTTCGAGTTTCCCGAGGCCTATTCGGACATCAGCGCCAACGGTCAACTCGAGCGCAAAGGCAAGCGCGCGCTGTGGACACCACCGGCGAAGGGCGGCACGCTGCGCTGGCGCGTGCGCATCGACGAAACTCGCGATAACGGCAGCTACCGCAGTTACTTTCCCGGCGACTGGGCGATCTTCCGCGGCGATCGGGTGTTCCCCAAAGCCAGGGTCCGCGCCCTCAAGGGGGCCGAATCCCGGGCACGACTGGTCCTCGATGTGCCCAAGTCCTGGCACCTCGATACGCCTTATCTGACCGAAGCGGATGGCACCACCTTCATCGTCGACGATCCCGACCGCGGCTTCGATCGTCCGGTCGGCTGGATGCTGGTCGGCGCCATCGGCACCCGTCGCGAGATCATTGCCGGCACCGAGGTCTCGCTGGCGGCGCCCAAGGATGAGGGCATGCGGCGGATGGACATGCTCGCTTTCCTGAACTACACGCTACCGGGCATGAAGGACGCATTCGGCGAGCTGCCGCCGAAAATCCTCATCGTGTCGGCGCCCGATCCAATGTGGCGTGGCGGTCTGTCGGCGCCGCGATCGCTGTACCTGCATCTCGATCGTCCGATGATCAGCGAGAACGCAACGAGCACGCTGCTGCACGAACTGACCCACGTGATCACGCGTATCCGCGGAGAGAACGACGACGACGACTGGCTGGCCGAAGGCCTCGCCGAGTACTACGCGGTGGAATTGCTCTACCGCACCGGCGGCATGACCGAAGCGCGCCACCAGCGCAGCCTGGAGTGGTTGGCCGACTGGGGCAAGAGCGTCAAATCGCTGCGCACCGAGCGCTCCAGCGCCGAGACCACGGCGCGCGCCGTGCTGCTGCTGGTGGACGTCGACAAGGAGATCCAGAAGGCCACCGGCGGCAAGAAAAACCTCGACGACGTCACCCGCAGGCTGATGCGCGAGCGCAAGGTCAGCACCGCAGAGTTCATCGAGATCAGCGAGAAAGTCGCCGGGCGCAAGTTGAAGACGCTGGATACCGGGCTGCTGAAGTGAGCCGTCAGTGACCGCAGAAGTCCAGATGCGCAGGTGCGCTGGTTCGCGCATCGAAACTGTGGGAGCGGGTTCATCCCGCGAAAGCGCTCGCGGAGTGAATCCGCTCCCACATGAAAATCAATGCCTTACGGCTTGTTCGGTGAGAGTCCCGGTCGCCCCCGACGGGTGCGCTGGTTCGCGAATCAAACTGGCGGCGACCATGCGGACTGCCTTTTTTGTCCGCAAAGGACGCAAAGGACGCAAAGGACGCAAAGAGAGCCAAGAACCCGGGGTTGATGTTCTGCTGGCCTTGCTTTCCTTTGCGTTCTTTGCGTCCTTTGCGGAAAAAGCTTTTCTCTCAATACTTGCGTGATGTTTGGTGAGAGTACTGGCGCCCCTGCCGGTGCACTTGTTCGCGCATCGAAACTGTGGGAGCGGGTTCATCCCGCGAAAGCGCTCGCGGAGTGAATCCGCTCCCACATGAAAATCAAGGCCTTACGGCTTGTTCGGTGAGCGCGCGCGCCGGCACCGGCCGGTGACCATGGCCCGTCTCAGCGATTGATGACTTCGCGATGCATCGGCGCCAGTTTCGCCAGCAGTTTGTTCTGCGCGCGGGTCGAAATTCCGCGGCGGTCCATGGCGAGCTGCAGATTTTCGACCAGGGCGTTGAAATCGGCATGGCGCACCTCCAGCCCGGCGTGCGCTTCGACCATGTCCATGCCGGTGTAGGTGCAGTCGCCGCCGAGGATCACGCAGAACTGCTCGGCGAGCATGTCCTTGACCCGCTGCTGGTCGGACAGCTCGAAAACCGGTCCCAGGCGCGGGTCATCGAGCAGGATGACCATGAAATCGTCCATCAGCAGCTTCAGTCCCTCGTAGCCACCGAATTCTTCGAGCACCGTGCGCAGTTCGGGATGGGCGGGTGCGGGATTCGGGATCGGCAAGGGCTCGGCGGCGAGCGGCGCCAGCGACGACGAGGCAAGCAGGGCAACGAGCAGCAGCGCGTTTCGATATGCGGTCATCGAAGATTCCTCAGAAACCGACTTGTACGGAGAGATAGGCGCCGTTCTGGTCGGCGACAACGACGTTGCCCAGATCGACATAAGCCAGGGTGACCGAAACATGCCGGTTCGGTGCCCAGGCCAGGAAAATGTCCCACCACGGGTCTTCGTCGGCGATGCCGAGCTGGTCCGGCTTGCTGCGAAACTCGGCGCCAAGCACCAGATTGCGAGTCAGCAGGTAGGCGGCCGAACCCTCGAACTCGAAACTGCCGGAACCCTGGTCGCCGCCGAAACCGAGGATGCCGATCTGGTTGGCCTCGGTGTAGCGCAACGTGCCGTTGAGCAGCAGACTTTGTGCGAGATAGATCTTGGTCGCCGACAGATAGAAGTCGGTGCCGCTGTCGTCTTCTGCACCTACGGCGCGCACGATGTCGCCCTGGCGGTTGCGTTTGTGCTGCAGACCGATGGCGATCTGCGGCAGCCAACGGTCCTGTTCCAGGACGGCGTCGCCAACCAGGCGCAGCTTGGCACCGATGATGTCCTGTTCGAATTCGAACCCGCGACCGAGACCGAGTGCGGCACCGATCTCCCTGGTGTCGAAGACCTGGCGCGCGTAACTGAATTCGACCCGATCGTGAATGCCGACCATCACGCCGTAGGCATCCAGCGCGTAGTCATCGACATCCACCCGCGTGTAGAAGGCGTTGCCGCCGACCTGATCGCGCGTGCCATAACCGCCGATCAACGCCCACGGCGTCAGACCGCCGCCACCGGCGCCTTCGATCTGGCTGACACCGCCGGTCAGCAGCAGCTTGCCGCCGGTGCGCTCCACCGATTGGGCGACTGCTGGCGCCGCCAGCAGTGCTGCGCTGAGCAGCCCGGCGATGGCGCACTTGCGCGCATGGGTATGTGGCATCGGTCGATCTCCAGGTGTCGCGGATTGATACAGGTTGGCTTCACCGCCGGCTTGCCTCGCGCATTCCGTCCGCTGCAAGCCGGAGCAAACAGGCGGCGGCAATCGCCCCACGCAGGCCACTCGGGCAGAGCGGCGTACGCAGTTTGAAGCGCCCGGCGTGATGCCAGTGCCGACGACCTTACGGCATCGTTGGGGGATTTGGATGCACGTCGATCGCAAGCGCTACGCGGCGCCCGCCGACGCGGCGGATATCCGGGCCAGCCGCGCCCGGCGCTCAACGCGCCGACAGATAACTGCCGAGCGACTGCGAGCGAATCAGCAGCAGCGCACCGTGGGGCGCCGAAAGCGGCGCGTGGCGGCTGCCGGCGCTGGCATGCAGGTAATCACCGGCAGCGTAGGCGATGCCCTCCTGAACGATCGAGCCCTCCAGCACCAGGCACTCCTCGTCGTCCAGGTGCCGGTGTTCGGGAATGACCGCGCCCGCCTCCAGCCGCCACAGATTGGTCTCGTTGCAGCGTTCGCGATCGCTGCGCAGGCGTTTGATGCTGACGCCGGGCAGTACCCGCGTCCACTCACCCGCCTGCGCGCGCACCACGTGGATGCCCGCGGCGCGTTCGAGTACGCGTGCCCGCAAGCGCTCGCGCACGGCGCTCGGCATCGTGTTTGCGACCAGCCCGGTAGCCAGCTCACCGGCCAGATGTGCGTTCATCGCGCTAGCGGTGCTTTCATTCTCCATGGCGGCTACCCCTCTCCAGTTCCAGGCGCAGGCTTTCCATGCCACGCCGTATATGCGACTTGATCGTGCCCAAAGGCAAATCGGTCCGCGCGGCGATCTCGCCGTGGCTGGCGCCTTCGAAAAACGCCATCAAGATCAACCGACGCTGCTCGGCGCGCAGTTGCATCAGCGCCTTGCGCACCCGGTGACCATCGACGAAGGCCTCGACGGCATCGGGCGAACTCACGACTTCACATCCCCTGTACGCCGCCGCACTGGTGTCTGGATGCAGCGCCCCCAGGTCGACTTCGGGCCGGCGCCGCCGCCGCCGGTCGGTGGCGCGGCTCCAGGTCAGCATCGACAGCCAGGCGAGCACCGTGCCACGCCCGGCGTCGAAATCGCTCGCATGCTCCCAGACGTACTGGTAGACGTCGGCGACGACCTCCTCGGCATCGCGGGCATCGCCGGCAATCCTGCTGGCCAGCGCAAACAGTCGATCGACGCTGCAGGCATACAGTTCATCGAGTGCGCCGACCTCGCGGTTACGCAGTCGCGCCAGTTGGCCGGCCAGCGCGCGCTCGTTTTCGATCGCGCCTTCTGCGACGTCGGGCAGAGGCAGGGAGGGTAACGAGCGCTTCATCCAGGCGTGCGACGTTCTTCGGTCGGGCAGTGTGACCGGGCAGAGCCGGCAACGGCAAGGGCGGCGCCAAGCTTCGCTCATCGATACACGGGCCGACGGCGCAAAAAATGCCGGGCGGTCGCCAACCCGCGGTGATAGCCTTCGCGCCGACTCGAAATCATACCGCCGACCGGTTCCCGACCTTGAGTCGCGGAAGGTCGAACCGGAGAGTGGCGCATGCTGTTCAACAGTTTCGGCTATCTGTTCCTGTTTTTGCCGATCGCGCTGGGCGGTTACTTCGCGTTGCAGCGTTACTCGAGCAGCGCCCTCATCTGGTTGGTGCTGGCTTCGCTGTTCTTTTACGCATGGTGGAATCCGTGGCATTTGCCGGTGGTGATCGGCAGCATCGCGTTCAATTTCTGGGTCGGCCGACGCATCATTGGTTCCAGCGCCCACAAGCGCGAATGGATGTGGTTGGGCGTGGCCGGCAACCTGTTGCTGCTCGGCGTATTCAAGTACACGCATTTTGTGCTGGGCATGATTGCCAGCGGCACTGGCTGGGAATATTCGATTCCCGAGATCGTCCTGCCGCTCGGCATCAGCTTCTTCACATTCACCCAGATTGCCTATCTGGTCGATACCTCACGCGGCGAAGTTCGCGAGACCAATCCGGTGCACTACGCACTGTTCGTCACCTTTTTCCCGCACCTGCTGGCCGGGCCGATCCTGCACCACAAGGAAATGATGCCGCAGTTCGCGAATGCGGCAAACCGCGTGTTCAATGCGGAGAACTTTGCGCGCGGACTGTTCCTGCTGGCATTGGGTTTCGGCAAGAAGGTATTGATTGCCGACCCGCTTGGTGCCGCCGCCAACGCCGGTTATGCCGCGGTCGATACGCTGAATTTCGCTGCAGCGTGGACCACCACGCTGGCTTACACGTTCCAGATCTACTTCGATTTTTCCGGTTATACCGACATGGCGTTGGGCGCAGCGCTCATGTTCAATATCAGGTTGCCGGTCAACTTCAATTCACCCTATCTTGCGAGCAATATTCAGGATTTCTGGCGACGCTGGCACATCACCCTGTCGCGGTTTCTGCGCGACTACCTGTACATCCCGCTGGGTGGCAATCAGGCCAGCGATTTGCGCATCGCGTCGAATATTCTGACCACCTTTCTGCTGGGTGGCTTGTGGCATGGTGCCGGTTGGACATTCATCGTCTGGGGTGGCTTGCATGGAACGGCGTTGGTGGTGTTCCGGCTGTGGCAGCGTTGTGGCATCCGCCTCTACCGCGGTGTTGCCATAGCCATCACCTTGCTGTTCGTGCATCTGACCTGGGTGTTTTTCCGCGCCAGTTCGCTGGCCGACGCATTCAGCATGCTGCGCAGGCTGGTGCCCGGCAGCGCGGACTGGAACGCGCTGGGCCCTGGCCTGTTGCCATCGTGGACCTCCCTGGGCCTGCCATTTGCGGCGCCATCGACCGGCGTGATGCTGCTGCTGGCGGCCTTGCTGACGCTGCTGCCGGCAAACAGCGACACGCTTGCAGCGCGCTTTGCGGCAACCCGACGCGAGTGCCTGTGGGCGGCGACATTGTTGACGCTCGGCACCCTGACCTTGGGTCAGGTCACGCAGTTCCTCTATTTCAACTTCTAGCTCATGCCATCCAGTTCGCTCCGACCTGCGGTTTTCATTCTGGCCACGCTGGCGCTGGCCGGCAGCCTGCTGAGCGGCGTGGCGCTGTTGAACTGGTGGGTCGATCCATTTCAGCAATATCGACTCGCACCTGCCGACCAGGTGCGCTACGTACGTGCACTGCAACGCTATATCAACCCGGGACTGGCGAAGCATGCTGAATACGATTTCGTCATCACCGGATCTTCGTTGATGGAGAATTACGACCTCGCCAGCGTGGAAAAAACCTGCGCCGCGCCAGCCATCAATCTGGCGACCTCGGCGATTTCCGCCTTCGAGCAACGCAAGATCCTGGAAACGGCATTGCGCCACCGTAATCCACGGCGCGTGGTGATGACCCTGGATTTCAACTCCTTCGCACCGGCAATCGACGCCAGTCTGCCCGAGATCGTCGATCCGCTGCCGCTTCACCTGTACGACGACAATCGCTTCAATGACTTCCGCTACCTGCTCAGCGGTCCGATAGCGATGCGTTCGTTGGCGGCTCTGGCCAATGTTCCCATCGGCACCTACTCGACCGATC
>ERZ761607.3025-NODE-3025-length-16972-cov-5.646864_pt1 | contig 16972 bp, 18 predicted proteins | sample MGYA00511164_ERZ761607 | MGnify/ENA primary metagenome ERZ761607 (study PRJEB28899, sample SAMN02445080) | bioreactor sludge metagenome | biome: EBPR sludge | place: Australia: Brisbane, Thorneside Wastewater Treatment Plant | collected 2011-06-22 ...
CGCCGAGCGGGCCGGCATCCTGTCGCCGCTGATCGGGAGCCTGCTGCTGACGCTTGGCACGATCGCGTTCGTGCTGCCGGTGGGCGTGGGCGCGGCGATCTACCTCGAGGAGTACGGCGCGGGCGACGCGGCCCGGTCCGCACCCGAGGGCGGCCGGCTGGTCGCGTTCCACCTCGCCGACTTCGGCTGTGACAGCGAGGACTGCACGGGCTGGGCCGGCGCCGACCTCCAGGTCGTCGTCGACGGCGAGAAGCGGCCGCTCCCAGACAAGAGCGGCAGCTACGTTGTCGCGGTCCCGGCCGGTGCCACCGCGGTCGACCTGGTGCTGAAGGCCGACAAGCAGCCACAGTCGCTCTCGCTGCTCACCGGCACGCCGGGGCCGGACAACATCGCGGTGCTGGCGCGCGGCAACCGCACTGGCACGGTCAAGCCCGACACCTTCAAGCTGAGCGAGACCTACTCGCGGGCGGTCCAGTTCCAGAACGGCGCCGTGGCGTCGTCGACCCGACGCGACGTCGCGGTCGGGTCGGCCACGCTGCGCTATTGGCTGGGAGACCTGAAGGCGGCCTCGCCGTCGTCGGCGCTGATGGCTCTCGACCTTGGCTACACGCGACCCGTGGAGCCCGGAGTCCGCAAGCGGTTCAGCGACGCCGAGATGAGGTTCGAGGGAGACGACGGCAAGGAGTACGACGTCACGAGGCTCGACGACGACATCACCGCCGCGGACGCGATCGTCACGGTACCCGCGGAGCTCACCGGCGGGACGCTGTACCTCGGCGGTGACTACGTCAACTTCCCCGGCACGAGCGATGAGTACACCGTGACCATGCCCATCCAGAAGGTCAGGATCGACTTCTCGTGAGCGGGCTGTCCCCAACCTGGGGTAAAGGCGCTCTTGGCGTCGTTGCCCGGCCTCGGATGCGGGTTGTCTGCGAGAGCATGTCGGTGGCGCGCGTTGGGAGGACGCCATGGCCAGGAAGCTAGGAGCCCTGCTCGGAAGTCTCACGCTGGTCGCCACAGCGGTGGCCGTGTCGGCACCGAGTTCGGCGCAGGACGACGCGGCCGGGCGCGGGTCGGCGAAGGTCGCCTCGACCAAGGTCGTGGTCGGTCACGATCTGGCCAGCGCCGGACTCGTCGAGGACTTCGTCGGCTGCACCGGCTCGACGCCGCCGGCTCCTCAGCGGCTGCAGCGGATGGGCGGAACGCTCGGGACCCACTCGATCGGTTGGCAGCCGGGTGCTGGCTACGGCGCGGGGGCCCTTGCCCACGTGGCCCACCCGACGTCGTTGAGCGTGTTCCAGGGTGACGTGTGGTTCCCCAGCGGTCACGGCACGGGCTACGCGGTGGCGTATTACAACGACAACGTCGGGCCGGGCATCTGGTTCGGCTTCGAGCCACTGACGTACAACGGAAGCGGCTTCGCTACGGCGGATCTCGCGAGCGCCTCCTTCGAATGGCATCTGGTCGGCGGGACAAGTCAGCAAGGGCCGTTCTTCGACACCATCGCAGGATTTCCCAACCGCGTCACCGGTGCAGGCGGAGGACCCGCGGGCGACGCCGGCGGCACCAACGTGGGCATCATGATGGGCTGCGAGGGGCAGCCCTACTACTTCGACAACCTGCGCCTCGCGGACGCGGTCGACCAGACCGTCTACGACTTCGAGGGCGCGACGTCCGCGTCGCGCCTCGGTTGGTCCATCCGGGGCAAGAAGGTCAACTACCAGAGCCTGAAAGTGCCGTACGGACAGAAGCTCTGGGTCGCCGGAGACAGTTACGACCCCGCGGCCCGGACATTCATCGCGGGCCAGGGCACCCTCTACCAGCAGGCATTCGGAAGCGGCCTGAGGAAGATCGCCACCGGCACCTACGACACGCGTCGCTATGTCACCAAGAAAGTCAGGCCCACCCGCCAGACGACGTACTTCTTCAACACGCCAGGCAACGACACCTACGACAGCAGCGACGCGACCGCCCTCACCGTGCGCGTGGTGGGTGACCTCAAGGCGGGGCTCAACACCCTCCAACTCCATCCCGGAGGTCGCGTGGTGCTGAGCGGCAGACTCCTGCCCGGGAACAAGGGCACGCGAGTCTCGCTCCAGCAGCGGAAGGGCGGCTGGAAGACCGTCGACACGACCCGCAGCGGACGCAAGGGCACCTTCAGCGTCGGCGTCACCGCGCGGCGCCTCGGCAAGCTCCAGGTGCGGCTGCGTGTAGCCGACGGTGGCGGAAACATCGGCTTCCTGACCATTCCGCAGACCGTTCAGGTCAAGGCGCGGGCCAAGCCCAAGCCGCCGCCGAGGAACATCTCGCCGGAGGGGCCGCCGCCTGAGCAAGAGCAGCACTACCCGCCAGCTCCGTCCCGGGGTACGACGGTCAAGGCGCCGGGCGCACTGCACCTGGGTCCGCTCGTGACGCCGGCGCTGCCTACTCCGGCGCCGCCGCCGACCTGCATCTGGCTCGGAGCTGGTCAGCCGGCGCCTTGCCTGCCGGGGCGGGACTGAACCGACTCAGGGCAGGTGCCAGGCCTTCATCAGGCCGCCGATCCGCGCGGTGTAGAGCCAGCCGTTGGCGAACACCGGCTGCGCGAAGTAGTTGCCGGTGGTGTCCATGGTCCGCACGATCGCGCCGGTGTCGCGGTTGATGAGGTACGACGCGTTGGGCTGGCTGGCGGTCGCGGCGGGATCGTAGGTGCCGACGCCGATCAGTCCGCCACCGCTCAGCGACGGTGATCCGATCACGGAGTTGTTGATGCCGCGCTGCCGGAGGAACGCGCCGGTCGCGGTGTCGAGGCGCCGCCGACGTACACCGTGTCGACGCCGGTGACCGGGTCGGGCGCGACGGTCGCGGTGCTGATGAAGCCGCGAGCCGAGCAGGCGCTCAGCTTCTTGCGGAGGCCGACGAAGACCTTGTGCTGTACGGCGCCCGTGGTGGCGTTGAGTTGGTAGAAGTTGCCGTTGTTGGCACCCACGTAGATGGAGCCGTCGGCCACCGTGGGGCTGGCGAAGATCCCGGGGCCGGGGCCGCGGCACCCAACGACGGCGAGCCTGCGACGGCTACGGCCAGACAGCCGGCCGAGATCCCGGTCAGGTGGGCGAGTCTGCTGCGCATCACAGACCTCCGAGCACCAACTTCGTCCCCGCAGGCATCGCCCGACGCCTCGCTCGCGAACGTACGCCCGAGGCGCGGCGCCGGCGTTGCTCGAGCCAGTGATCACCATTCTCGGTGATCCGTCACAGTGCTCTTGACGCACGTGAGGACTGCCTTGGCGCGACGTGAAGGGAGCCTTGGCGGACTTTCCGCGGCGGGCGAAAACCCTTGTTTTCAAGGGTTTGCGGGGCATGGAGCCGGGGTACGTGCTGACAGCGCGAATGGGGACGCGAGACAACGGGACGCGATCGGGAAGGGGATCCTCTTTGTCCACGCATCATTCGTCGATGGACGCTGCCGAGCCAGGCCGCTGCCTCCGCGACTCGGCGTGGCCCACTGCGGGGGTCCCCGGACCGATCGTGGCCCGCTCCGGACGAGACGCCTGAGGCCGGACCCGATGGACGCAGACGCCCTCCAACGCAGCTGGGACCGGGTGACGGCGTACGGCGAGCAGGTGCCGCTGTACTTCTACTCGCACCTCTTCGTCGCCCACCCCGAGGTCCGCTCGATGTTCCCGCTGGCGATGAGCGACCAGCGGGACAAGCTGGTGAGCGCACTCGGCCGGATCGTCAGCCACGCCGACCGGATCGACGAAGACCTCGACTTCATGCGCCACCTCGGCCGCGATCACCGCAAGTACGCCGTGGTCGCCGAGCACTACAACGCCGTCGGTGCGTCGCTGTGTGCGACGCTCAAGCACTTCCTGGGTGAGGAGTGGGACGCAGAGCTCGCGGCCGAGTGGACTGCGGCCTACCAGGTGATCGCACGGGTCATGGTCGAGGCAGCGGACCTGTCGTCCGACGCCACGCCGAACTGGTGGGACGCCGAGGTGCTCTCGGTCGAGCGACGGACCATGGACCTCACGCTGCTGACGGTCCGGCCACAGCGCGCGTACCACTACCTCCCCGGTCAGTCGGTGTCGATGGAGATCCCGCAGCGCCCTCGGCAGTGGCGCTACTTCAGCCCGGCCAACGCCCCCGCTCCGACGGCTCGATCGATCTCCACGTCCAGCAGATCGACGGCGGCCAGGTGAGTACGGCGGTCGTGCGGTCCCTCAAGCGCGGGGACAGTGTCAAGCTCGGGGCCGCCGTGGGGGAGCGGCTGACCCTGCGAGCTGGCGACCCGAGTGATCTGTTGCTCGTGGCCGGCGGCACCGGTCTGGCGCCGCTCCGCGCGGTCGTCGAGCAGATCGACCAGGAGTGGCGCCGCACTCGCCGCGCGCCACGGGTCAACCTGCTCCACGGCGTACGCATGCCATGGCACCTCTACGACCGCGCAGCGCTGACCGAGCTGGCCCGGACCAGGCCGTGGTTCGACTACACGGAGGTCGTCTCGGACGACTCGTCCTTCCCCGGGATCCGCGGCAAGGTCGGGACGGTCGCCGCCCGCCAGGCGCTGCACGGGCGTACGGCGATCGTGTGCGGCGGTCCGCAGATGGTCGGGCACACGCTCGAGCAGCTGAGCCGCACGGGCATGCCGGCCGAGCAGATCCGATACGAGCACTTCTATTACGCCGCCGCGGGCCAGCACGCACCCGAACCGGCTCTGACCACCTCAGGAGACGCGAGATGACCTACACCGACGACCGGGTCACGCTGCCGTACCAGTCGCCCGACGCGATCCGGAACGAGTCGTTCCAGCGACGGTTGCGCGGCCTCGACGCGCAGGAGGTCTACGAATACCTCGACCAACTGGCCGACCAGGTGGACGGTTGCGAGTCGCGCCTGAACGTCGCCCGGGCCAACAACGACCGGCTCGTCGCGGAGGTGCAGCGGCTGCGGGCCGAGGTGGACGAGTACGAGCGGACCAGCGAACGGGTCAACGAGCAGATGGTCCAGCTGTTCAGCCAGGCCCAGCTGATCGCCGAGGAGATGGTGCAGGACGTCAGCCGGGACGCCCAGGAGCGGATCGGTCAGGCCCGCGCCCACGAGCGCGACATCGTGGAGCAGGCCGTCAACGCCGCGGGGGAGCAGGTGCGCAGCTACGCCCGCTCGGCCCAGGCCCAGATGCAGTCGATCATGGACTCGTTCGCCAGTGACGTCGATCGCCTCGGCGTACCCGGCCTGGCCGGCAACGCGACGTCCGTACGACGTCCCGACCCGCTCCTCGACGACCTGGACGCGTGGGAGACCCAGGTCCGCAACGGCAGTGGTCCTGCCTACCCGAGCTGACCGGCCGCATGACCACGCGACAGCAGGAGCTTCGCCCTGCGCCGACCGGTTCGACGAGCCTCACCTCCGACTCCGACTCCGACCCCGGCGTCGATGCGGTCCGGGCTGCGGCCGAGGAGTTCGTCGAGCAGTTCCACGCCGAGAACCCGCACGCCGGGCCGGCCTGGCCACGGATCACCCGGGTCCTGCGCGAGATCGACCTGACCGGGAGCTATCGACACACGCCCGCGGAGCTGGCCTTCGGCGCGCGCCTGGCGTGGCGCAACAACGCGCGCTGCATCGGCCGGCTCTACTGGCGCAGCCTGCAGGTGCGCGACCTCCGCTCGGTCTCGCACGCCGCCGGCATCGCCGCACAGTGTGTCGAGCATCTGCGGATCGCCGAGCACGGCGGAAGGATCCGGCCGGTGATCAGCGTCTTCGCGCCGGACACCCCGCTCCGCCCCGGCCCGCGGATCTGGAACGAGCAACTGATCCGCTACGCCGGCTACGAACAGCCGGACGGCAGCATCCTCGGCGACCCTCGCTATGTCTCCTTCACGAGCGCTCTGGTGGACCGGGGCTGGCACCCGCCGTCCACCCGCGGCGCCTTCGACGTCCTCCCGCTGGTCGTCGACACGGTCGACCAGGGTCCCCGACTCTTCCCGCTCCCGGCCGATGCGGTGCGCGAGGTGCCGCTGTCGCATCCCGACTTCGCCTGGTTCGCCGAGCTCGGCCTGCGCTGGCACGCCGTACCCGTCATCAGCAACACCCGCCTGGTGATCGGCGGCGTCTCCTATCCGGCGGCGCCGTTCAACGGCTGGTACATGGGCACCGAGATCGGCGCCCGCAACCTGGGTGATGCCGACCGCTACGACCTGGTGCCGACGGTCGCCGAGCGGATGGGCCTGGACACCTCCGACGAGGCCACGCTCTGGCGCGACCGGGCGCTGGTCGAGCTCAACCGCGCCGTACTCCACTCCTTCGCCGCGCACGGCGTCAGCATCACCGACCACCACACGGAGTCACGTCGCTTCATCACCCACCTCGAGCGCGAGGAGCGTGCCGGCCGTGCGTGCCCGACCGATTGGAGCTGGATCGTCCCGCCGCTGTCCGGCTCCCAGACGCCGGTCTTCCACCGCTACTACACCGCCGAGCACCAGGCGCCGAACTTCGTCACCGACGACGACGCCGTACGCCGCGCGCTCCACGGCGACCCGCCGGCGTTCGGCGTGTGTGCCTCCTGAGTACGTCGGACGCTCGTCGGACGCCGGCTTCGTAGCGTCCGCTACATGTCGATCCGCACCGCACTCGTCGCCCTCGCCACCGCCGGCCTGCTGTTCGCGAGCACCGGACCGGCCTCGGCCGCCCGAAACCCCGAAGCCGACAAGGACGCCGGCCCCGGCGAGGACGCCGGCCACCACCTCGGCTACCCCTCGCCGACGATCGCCTGGCACGGCTGCCAGAAGACCTCGTCGCAGGTGACCCCAGCCGACCAGGACGAGCAGTACGGCGTACCGGCCCAGCCGACCAAGGGCAACAAGCAGAACAAGGTCACCTGGACCGTCACCGGCGGCCGCAGCGACTACGTGGTGAGCTGGAAGGTCGCCTCCGGCTGGAAGATCTGCGGCGCCGAGGCCGCCGTCCTCGGCACCGATCCCGAGCAGACCTTCGACCTCGCCATGCAGATCGGCTACACCTCCAAGAAGGGCAGCGGCTCTGCCAAGGCCGGCCCGCAACCGTTCAAGGTCAAGATCACCAAGCGCGACCTCCGCGACTCCGGCGTCGACGAGATGTACGCCGGCAACTGGTCGATCTCCAAGATCTACTCGATCACCGTCTACATCACGAAGAAGAAGCGCTAGCCACCCCCCGGCGGTTGAGCCGCGAGCGCAGCGAGCGTGTCGAAGCCTGGTGACCCGGTGCTGGGACGAGGCCACCGCTCATCGAGCTTGTCGAGATGCCCGTCGGGTCACCCACCGGTGGTTACGGGCGACGGCGGCTGTCCCTCAGGACTCGCAAGCGACGCCGTCGCCATCTCGGTCGAGGTCATACGGGTCCGAGCCTTCGACGTAGATCGGACCGTTGGCGTACTTCGGTCCATCGCCAGTGCCGCCGGCGCAGTCGTAATCCGATGCCGGAGCGAGACATGGGCGATAGCCGGGTGTGCAGTTCTGTGTGGGAGCTGCCGCAACGGGCCGCACCACCTTCGACACCACGATGGTGACCGTCGCCCCTGGCTTCACTCGCTCTCCGCCGTTCGGGCTCTGTCGCAGGACGATCCCGTTCTTCCCGGAGGTGCGCGTCTCGCTGGTGACGTTCACCTCGAAGCCCGCACCCTGCAGTCGGTTCACCGCGTCCGCCTCGGATCGACCGACGACCGAGGGGACTCGCGGGTACGGCGCCGCCACGACGAGGACGACCGCCGTCCCCGCGCGTACGGACGCGCCCACCTTCTTGCCCTGCCGCAAGACCGTTCCTCGCGGCTCTGCGGAGGGGACCTGCCGAACGTCGCGTACGACGAGCCCGGCGGCCACCAGGGCGCCTTCCGCCTGCTTCCTCGTCAGTCCGGCGATCTGCGGCATGACGGATCGCAGCGGTGCACTCGGTGCCTCCGTGCTGGGCTCGGCCGCAGCGGGCTCCGCCTCGGGTGTGGGGCTCGTCGATGCTTCCTCGGCCGGTTCATCGGAAGCTCCGACCTTCGCGGCAGTCGTCTGCGAGCCGTCCTGGGGCGCCGTAGTTTCGTCGTCGCTCAGGAGGACGGCCCCGTAGAGGACGACGGTCGCAAGTGTCACGCCGATCCGCAGCCAGGTCGCCACCGCGGGACGACGCCAGAGGCCCACGAGTCCGAACGGCAAGCAGATCAACAGGCCCGGTACCACTGCCCACCAGCTCTGCCACCACGGCAACCTAGGACCCGACGCCCGAGGGCTCTGCTGGACCGGGAACGGGTCGGCCGGCTTGGGAAGGGTGTGGGCGGTCCAGGTGGTTCCGTCCCAATAGCGGATCAGCCGTGGGTCGTCCGGGTCCGGATACCAGCCCGGCCGCCAACCGGCCGTCGCCCCTGGTGTCGTCATGCCGTGCCTCCCCGTACCACTTGAGGCACAGGGATATCAGCCGCGCGGGCCGTGCGCGACCAAGACTCGGTGCGTGACCTCAAGATGACCCAGAGTGGTCACCTGACCTACCTCAGGACGGGCTATGGACGACCACCCGGCCCGGCTCCGCATGGAGGTGGTCTGGACAACTCCCCTTGACGACCTTGCCGAAAGTGACTCTTTAGCAGCTGCGCCGTTTCATAGGTAACACCGGCTCGGAGGCCATCCCCCGCACCGCTTCTCTCGGGCCAAGCCGGCAGCGGCACCGAACCGACGACTGCCCCCCAGATTCATGTCTGTCGTTATCGGTAGTAAGCGGGCAGGATTCCGAACGACGGACTCATCCAGGGGAGTGACGATGCCGGAGCCTGCCGAGACCACAGCTGCCGACGATCCGCCCGCTGCGCCGCCCGACTCTCCGGCAGTCGCCGCGGCCAAGGAGCGAAACGAGCTGAGAAGGCTCGAACTCGAACGGCGGCGCCTCGGCCTCGACGACCGGGTCGCACGTGCGGAAGCGCAGGCGAAGGTGGCGAAGGGTTCGGTCGACGCGGTCAAGGCGTATCTCCCCGCCAGCCTCGACATACCGGTCGAGAAGGACGCGTTGACCACCCAGGGCGATGCGACCGGGCTCGCGTCGACCTACGCCGGCCGGGCTGCGCATCAATCGATCGACGACATCGCCGACCAGGTCGTGAACGCCACAAACTCGATGCGCAACCCCGAACTGCTGATCGTCGCCGACGCGTCGTTCGTGATGGACCAGCAGCTCTCCGGCGAGATCGACGTTCGCCTGGGTTTACTGGAGCGGAAGCTGACTGACGCAGGCGTTCCGGAAGCGGACGACAAGGACACGCTCGCGGACGTCATGAAGGGGCTGGAGGGGACTCCGGGCGGCGACGAAGTGCGCACCTTCGGGCCTGCGGCTGGAGCGCTCGCGAGCCTGCTGCCGTCAGCCCTCACGACCCTGACCCGCCTGTTCGCGCATCAGTACACCGCCTCCGGCACCGCCATCGCCGACCCGGATCTGGGTGTTGACCTCCGACTGGCGGGGGCGCTGCGAGGAAAGATGTCGAGCGACCCGTCGGTGGAGATCCTCGTCAACCGGCTGTGGGTGCCGCCGAACTCGCCGTTGCTCGACCGGATCCTCAAGACCGCCGACCGCCTCCTGAAGCTCCAGCGGCTCGCCGCTGAGGCGGACGTGGCCCGGGACCGGGCAGCGACACTGGTCACCCGCAAGAACGAGGAGATCCTGGCGGGTCGCGACCAGCGCAAGGCGCTGATCGAGCAGGTGCCCTCAGACAAAGACTCGGACAAGTCCGGCTGGCAGGCGGCCTGGGACGCGGTGACCAAGGAGATGGCTGACCTGGCCGCGGCCCTGGTCGACCTAGAGGGTGACCTCGCCACCAAGGAGAGCGCCGCTGAAGAGCTCGCCGCGCTGGTGACAGAGATCGAAAGCTTCCTCACCGGAGTGTTGACCGCACCCGAGGGTGCTCCCGCACCCCTGTTCGGAGCGATGCGCGGCGAATGGCTGCGCGGCAACGAGCAGCGGGTCATCGTCTATGCGCGGGTGCTGTCCGCCGGGGTGGATCAGGTGCTGGACCTCAAACTCGGCCCAGACAAGCGCTGCGTGCTCAGCGGCGCGAGCATCGAGTACGCCGCCGTCGGCCACCCGGGCGAGCTGCTCTTCTCCGGCGTGTACGACGGGCTCTGGACGGCCTCGATGAAGCTGACCGATCCCTCAACCTTCGCCGGCGAGGCAGTGGGCTACGTCGCGGTCGCCAACTCCCGCCGGCCACCGCCGGCGCCGGCGGGCTCGTCGTAGGCCTCCAACTCGCGTCCAGGCCGACTCTCAACAGCAGGCCGCTTGGCGGTCTGGTGCACAGCGAAGTGAGGACAACCCAGATCGCGTCCTAGTCAAACGGTGGTGCTCCTGACACCGTGAGAGCCATGGACGAGGCAGATCGACAACGCTTCATCGCTGCGCATCGGGCTTGGCACGAAGCCGAGGACGCCTACCGCGAGCACATCAAGAAGTACTTCGTGGCGTGGTGGTCGGACAGCGACGAGCTGCCACCGGCCCCCGAGTGGGTCACGTCGGAGGCGCTCGAGAAGCGGTCGGCACTTCGCCATGACGCTGATGTCAAGCAGCAGGAGTTTCAGCAGCTAGGTGTCGAGTTCGGTCTGCTTCAACCTCACTGACGCCGAACGCCCGCACGAGCCTGCGACAGTGCTCGTTGCCGTGATTCACGTGTCTCTGGTGGGCGATACTGGGTTTGAACTTATCCAGAGGGGGCTATCACAGGTAGTCGCTTCTGTGCCAGTTTCCACCTAAAGTGCCTGGTCAGCCCGCAGAATGGGCAATGACAGTTCCGGACACGAGAAGACATAAGTGGACGTCCTAGTTCCACGTATGTTCCTCGAAAAGGCGATACTGGGTGGACACAAGATGGTGAGATCCAAGCCTCGCAGGAGGCGCAGCTTCGGCCGCATCGAGCAGCTCCCTTCCGGCCGGTGGCGTGCTGCGTACAAGGGTCCTGATCAACAGTTGTACCGCGGACCGATGACCTTCAAGAGCCAGGACGACGCGATCGCGTGGGTGTCGGCCCGGCGCGCCGAGATCGAGATGGAGGTCTGGGCGCCCGATGCGGCTGCCCGGGGCGCCATGCAACGGTCGGCGCCGAACTTCGGCGCCTACGCCAAGGTGTGGCTCGAGGGACGGAAGACGAAGGGTCGCGAGCTCCGGCCTACGACCAGGTACCACTACCAGCAGCTCCTGGACATCTACATCAACCCGACCTTCGGCGAGATGCGCATCGACCGCATCACGGTCGACGATGTCAACAAGTGGTACGACGAGCTGGCGCCCGGCAAGGAAACGGCGCGTGCGCAGGCCTACAGCCTGTTGCGGACCATCCTGACGACGGCCGCCTCGACGCAGCCGAAGCCGCTCATCCCGTTCAACCCTGCGCACATCCGCGGGGCCGGCAACACCCAGCGAGTCCACAAGGTCCGTCCCGCCTCGCTCCAGGAGCTCGAGACGATCGTGGCGGAGCTGCCAGAGCGTTATCGGCTGATGGCGCTGCTCGCGGCCTGGTGCGCAATGCGCTTCGGCGAGCTGGCTGAGCTGCGCCGCGGCGACATCGACCTGCGGGACAAGCGGGTCAAGATCCGCAGGGGAGTGGTGCGCGTCGACGGGCAGTACATCGTCGGCCCCCCCAAGACCGACGCCGGCATCCGCGACGTCGCGATCCCACCCCATCTCCTTCCGGCGGTCGAGGCTCACCTTGAGAAGTTCACCGGTCCCGATCGCGACTCCTTGCTCTTTCCATCGGCAGGGAAGAGCGCGTCGCACATGGCGCCAGCGACGCTCTACAAGGTCTTCTACCCGGCGCGCGAGGCGGCGGGCCGCAAGGACCTGCGCTGGCACGACCTGCGCCACACCGGCGCCGTTCTCGCTGCCCAGACCGGGGCCACGCTGGCCGAGCTCATGGGTCGCCTGGGCCACACCACGCCGGGCGCGGCAATGCGCTACCAACACGCCGCCGCTGACCGGGACACCGAGATCGCCAAGCGGCTCTCAGAGCTTGCAGAACGCCGACCCGACGAATGACCTTGGTCGGTGCGGTACGAGCCTCAGTCTTGGCTGTCGCGGAGCATTGCGGCGAAGTCGTGCGCCCATCGGCCGATCGCGAGCGCCTCCTGACGGGTAGCGGCAACATCATCGCCAGGCACGCCGAGAGCGGTGGCGAGCCTCCCTTCGCCGGCGTACACCCGCTCCAGGAGGCCGGCGTAGTCCTCCGGCGTCGCCTCGGCCATGCCGAGGTGCGCGATCAGGAGGCGGATGTCTGGACGGTCCTTGCGCCGCAGCGCGACGAGCTTCATCGCGAGCACGTGATCAGCCGGGGCGACGTGAACTGTGAGCCCGAGTTCGGTGGGACGTCGCCGCGCCGACGAGGGACGTGGGGGCACCCAACCTTCAGACGCGCTGTTGAGCCAGTGCTCCGGTAGCCCGTGGAGCTTCGCGATGGCCTGTGCCTCCTCGCCGACCGCGCGATGGCTGGCGATCGCGTCGATGTCGAGAGTGACGCTGTCCCGTCCGTAGGCGAGTGACATCGCAGCTCCACCGACGACGTAGATGCTGGCCTTCACGTTTCTGGCTCGAAGCCGCTCGTCGAGCTCGGCCAGGAGCGCCCGCATGACTTCCGCATCGAGCTCGAGCAGTCCCCGCTGGCCGTCAGTCACAGAGTGACCAGGTCCTTCTCGGCGATGAAGATGTTGCGCTCCGCAAGCCATGCCGGCGTCTGTCGCTTGATCTCCTTGGTGCTCAATCGCGGGGTGTCGAGGACCCACTCGGTGTCGAGCTTGGGTGCAGTGGTCCATGCCGGCGCCGGCTGCCCGGCGTCGATGAACTCGTGGTTGACGAATGCGGCAAGCAGGGTTCTCCAGCGGTCGCCAGCACTGGGCGGAGGTTGCGCTTCCCAAGCTCCCGCGAGGGACTCACGATGACGCAGGAGGTCGCGCAGCCGGTCCCGAGCTTGGAGTGCGAGCGCATAGGTCCAGTCGTCGTCCCCACGCGCGGCAGCCCGACGTATTGACCGGAGGGCGTCGATGGCCGTAGGGACGCTGTCCCGCCGGGCCTCCCGCAGCGCCTTCGCGATCCGCTCGGCTCGCAGGAGAAGTGCTGCGGACGGGGCAACCTTGCCGGTGCGGTAGGACGAGAACCGCGACGGTGAAGTACCAAGGGCGTGCGCGAACTGCCTCATCGAGAGGCCGCTCGCCGCCACCGCTGCATCGAGGCGTCTGACGACCGCCTGAGTGTCCTGGTCCTTCACGAACCGAGTGTAGGCAACTGTTATCTGATTCGACAACACTGTGTACCCCAAACGTCAGCCAACTGGTGAACCCGGTGGAGGGTGGATGGCCGAGGGCGCGTGAAGAGGATCGAGCCAGCTTTGTGCCTTCGCGACGGCCACCCGCGCGCCGAACCCGGGTGTGACTCGGACGAGCTCTACGAGCATTCGATCGAGCAGGGTGCACAGCGCCGTGAACGGCACCCCGACCACCTCCGGTGACCAGCCCAGGTGTCGCCACGGACCGACTCCAGGTCGCTGAGGGCGACCAGGAGGTCGTCCGCGGCCCACTGGAGGCCGTGCTCAACGGCGGCGTAGTGAAGTTGCCACATCAGGTTGATCGTCGCGGTGAACAGCTGATCCGGGTCGGTCCACTCGGTAGGAAGCTCGGCCATGGGCATACGTCCCCACGCTATGGAGTCAGGCTTCCACTCGAGCCCGAGGAGCTGTGGATAGGGGAGACCTATCCACAACCTGTCGATCCTGGTGTCGGCTCTTGGGTTCACCATGGGCCGAAACATGAGCGGCCCCGGGCCGGTGCAGCAACACCGACCCGAGGCCTCGGCACAAGTGCAACGGAGGCACGAGCACCGTAAATTCAGCATTCCAGAACACAGGTCCCACCACGTCAGCGGCCCTCACGCGCTGCCGACCCGACGAGACCATCGTCCGGCCGGCGGGGCCGACGTCGGCCTCATGAGCACGGGAACCTATTTGGTCCTTACCGTGCAACGCCCCGTGATCGTGTGCCCGTCTTGGTGGTCCGCCACCGAGGCTCGGCACGTAGACGAACTCGCCAGCCTCGACTGCGGTGTGATGCACATCGGCGTCAGCGTGCCGATGCTTGCGGACGGTTCCTTGAGGTCCATCCGATCGCCGCCAAGCTGGTTGACGGGACGCCTGACCCTGAAGATCCAGAGCTTCGAGTCCGGTTCATCGTGCAGCGCGACGAGGCCACACACTTGCCGAGGCAGACACCATTGCGGCCCAGCTCGCCAAATTTCTGCACTGGCTACGCGACGGGTCATGAGCAGCCGCCCAAACATTGGCTGACGATTCTCGGGATGCCCTGCGTGCGGGTTCCCCGGCGCAGTTACGGTCTCGGGCGTAAGCGAGGAGGCTGTGTCCGGCGAGAAACAGGTGAAGCTGCGCTATGCCGGTGTCTGTCGCGACTGTGGGATCAACCTCCCTGCCAGGTCGGAGGCGATCTACGACCGCTTCACCAAGACGGTGCGATGCGTGAACCACAGCGACTCGGACTCGGACCAGCAGTCCATCGACCACGTCCTCGACATCGGAACACCGGGTGCTTCCGCTCGTGACCGGTTTGAGCGTCGCCGGGACGCGAGAGAACGGCGGATCCGCGACAGACACCCAAGGATCGGTGGTCTGATTCACGCGCTCAGCAGCGACCCCGAATCCACAAGGCGTGGAAGACCGGGGCCTTGGCGGAGGAGCGACTCGACAACCGACTCAACGCGCTTGCGCCGCCCCGCCTGCGACTCCTGCACGACCGACGCATCCCGGGAAGCAAGGCGAACACCGATCATTTGGCGGTCGCCCCCAATGGGGTTTACGTGATCGACGCCAAGCGGTACCGGGGCCGCCCTCAACTGAACATCCAGGGCGGCCTCCTGTCCCCTCGCGTCGAGAAGCTGATGGTGGATGGTCGAGACTGCGCCAAGGTCGTGAACGGGATGATCAAGCAGGTTGATCTCGTGCGGGACGTCATCGACGCCGGCCTGCCGGTGCGGGGCGTGGTCTTTATCGGAGAGGCGGCGGAGCGTCGCAGCCGCACTGCTGCGCAAGTGATGGCGCGGCGCGGTTGATGGGTAGCCCGTCGTTCGAGCCTGTCTCGCCCAGCTCCAGAACCCGACCTGTGGGCTGATGTGTGCGATCGGACCATGTGTGCGAAACTCGCACACATGGCGGAACTTGACGAGAGGGCCCTGGGGGCACGCATCAGGGAAGCCCGGGAGCGTGCGGCCTTGAAGCAAGGCGAGCTAGGAGCACTGGTCGGCCTCGAACGCACAGCTGTAAACAAGATTGAAGGCGGCGTCCGCAAGGTCACTGCCCTCGAGCTGTCCGACATTGCGTCTGTGCTCGGAGTGCGAATGTCGTCCTTCCTCGCCGACCCTGTCCCTGCCCTCGTGTCACACCGATCGAGCCAGGGATTGGACACTGCCGACTCGAAGATCGACCGGTTACTAGCGAGCATCGCTGCCGACGTGGAGTTCGTGCATTCTCTGGCTGCCGAAGAACTCGGCCTGCCAGCGGACGAGGGTGAGACTCTGCAGCGACCGTCGACTTTGGCGGATGCTGATCACCTAGCGCTTCAAGTCCGCGACCTGCTGGGCATGGACGCGAGGTCCCCCCTTCACGATCTGGTGGACAGAACTGCCTCGATCGGACTCCTGACGTTCTCGCGTGATCTCGGAGTAGACACCGCCGACGCCGGGACGATCTTGCTCCGCCACGGCGCAGTAAGTCTGGTCAACAGCCGCAACAAGGTCGGACGTCGCCGCCTCGCGCTCGCGCACGAACTGGGCCACTACTTGGTCGCCGACGAGTACACCATCGACTGGCGAGTCACGGATCTGCCAAGCGGCGGGGACATTGAGTCGCGCCTCGACCGGTTCGCTCGGGCCCTCCTGCTTCCTGAACCCGGCTTGACCGCGGCATGGGACCAACACAGAGCTCGCGACCTGCGCGAAACCGCAGTTGTTCTTGCGAGTGAGTTCCGCGTCGACATGGCCACCCTTGCAAGGCGCCTCGAGGAGTTGAGTTTGGTTGACCGGGACGGTGCGTTCCTGATCCGCGGAACCACAACCACGAGGGCCGACATCGTTGACCTCGGACTCTTCGTTCCCATGGATCTGGAAGGGACCAGTTTGCCGTTGCCTTACCAGAAGGCTGTCCTACGAGCATTTCGGGACGAGCAGATAAGCCAAGAGCGCGCCCTGGAGCTCTTGCACGACACCTTTGCCGAGGACGATCTGCCCTCGCTCAGGCCACGACGAGAAGACGAAATCTGGAACTTCGTGTCGTGACCGACCGTTCGGCCGGGCTGGTGTTCGACACTGGCCCGCTGCGTCACTTCGCTCTGCAAGGTTGGCTAGGCGTGCTGAAGTTTCTCACCGCGGACCGTGCGGTCATCATCCCCGAGAGCGTCGAGTTTGAGCTAAAGAAGCAGGTTTACGACTTGCCCGCGTTGAGCCAAGTGCTCGATGCGGACTGGATCAGCGTTGATCGCAGCGACGACCTGGCGTTCCTGGTGGCGTTCGCCAAGTACGAGGAGCGGATCGCAGTTGGCGACCTGAATCGAGGAGAGTGCGGCGTACTGGCGCTTGGCGAGACACGCGGTTTCGAGACCGTCCTTGACGACAGCGTCCCCCGCGCGATCGCCGAGTCCGAGGGCATCGCCGTTACCGCCACGCTCCCACTGCTGTGCACTGCAATCCGTGAAGGCCAGTTGGCGGTGCCAATGGTTGAGTCTCTAGCTGATGACCTCTTGGCTGGCGAGTACTACTTGCCGTTCGCATCGGGAGGATTCAGGCAGTGGGCGTTTCAGGAAGGACTTATCGACTACCAGTAGGTCCATCGTTTCCTGGTGGCCTTCGGTTAAGGCGAGGCTGCATCTGAAGGATCGAGGCGCCGACACGCGGTATGACGCGGGGCCTTGAGGCGGCACATCGCACCGAGGCTGCCGGCGGGTCGGCGGGTCGGCGGG
>ERZ761607.3026-NODE-3026-length-16968-cov-18.423284_pt1 | contig 16968 bp, 10 predicted proteins | sample MGYA00511164_ERZ761607 | MGnify/ENA primary metagenome ERZ761607 (study PRJEB28899, sample SAMN02445080) | bioreactor sludge metagenome | biome: EBPR sludge | place: Australia: Brisbane, Thorneside Wastewater Treatment Plant | collected 2011-06-22 ...
GCGCGCCCCGCGAACCCTTGGCCGCGTCGTGGCGCAGCTTCATGCGATCGGCACTGACGATGCCGAGTTCGGACCCGGAAAAGAATCCTTCTGCGATCAGGCAAGCGACCATGAACAGCAGGGTAAGCCAGATATCCGTCATTTCGAGTCGCCCCCGGTGGTCGACGCGGAGCTTGCAGGCGGTATCTCCAGCGCAGCAGCTGGCGGCTGGTGGCTCGCCGCGACGCTTTCGGCGGCGCCTGCCCCGGGCTCGCCGATCGCTTCCTTCGGCGGCTCGACCAGGACGCGCGTGATGCGGTTCTGCTCGACACTCTCGACGGTCAGCTTGATGCCGCAAAGGACGATTGCCGCGCCGGTCGCCGGCAGCTCGCCGAAGGCATCGAGCAATGCGCCGGCGATGGTCTCGGCGTCGCGGCTGACGATTTCCACCTGGAACATCTGGTTGAACTCGTCGAGCGCCATGCCGGCGTCGATCAGGCGGCGGCCATCGTCGAACTGACTGAGCAGATGCCGGTCAGGGACTTCGATATCCGACGGGCTGGCAATCTCGCCGAACACGCATTCGAGCAGGTCTTCCATGGTCACCAGGCCGGTGACGCCACCATACTCGTCGACGATCAGCGCGAAGGACAACTTGCGTTGCCTGAAGGTGTGGAACAGCTCGACTGCCGGCTTCGTTTCGGGAAAGAAATTCGGCTGCCGCAGCAGCTTGCGAAGGGCGTGCGGATCGCGCTCCAGCTTGGCCAGGTCGACACCGAGAAGGTCGCGGGTGTGCAGAATGCCCAGAATGGCGTCGCGGCGTTCCCGGAAGACGGGATAGCGCGACTGGCGACTGGACTTGATCGCGGCGATCAGCTCCGGCACCGACAGGTCCGCTGACAGGAACTCGATGTCCGAACGTGGCCGCATGATGTCGCGCAACGATTTGCTGCCGAAGTCGAAGATTTTTTCGATGTAGTGCGCTTCCTGGCTGTCCAGAGCGCCCTCGCCGACAGCGTCGATGACCAGGGTGCGAATCATGTCCTCGGTAACCAGGTTGCCCTGCGAGCGCTGCTTGCCGACGAGCAGGGTAATGAAGAACTCGGCGATGTGGCGGATCACTTCGCGCAGCGGCGTGATCAGTCGCGCGAAAAGAGCAATCGGACGCGCCTGGAATGTCGCGAACGCCACGTTGTTGCGAATCGCCAGAACCTTCGGGGTGATCTCGCCAAACAGCAGCAGGATCGGCACCATCACCAGCAGGTTGATCATCTCGTTTTCCGCGCCGAAGAGATGGATGATCACCGCCGCCGAGATGACGGACGCCGAAACGTTGACAAACTCGTTGCCGATCAGGATGGTCACGATGAGGCGCCTGGGCTCGCTTCGCAGACGTTCGATCAGTTCGATGCGCGGGTTCTTGGCGCTGCGCATCTGATCGATCTGGAACGAGCTCAGCGAGAACAGCGAGGTTTCGGTGCTTGAAAAGAAACCCGAAAATCCCAGCAGGACCACAAAAACGACCAACTCTATCCAGAGTGCTGGATCCATTGTTCAACCCTCGAGTCAGATTTGACGCTTTTGCCGAACGACCAGCGGCAGCGCATTTGGCGTGGCGTGAGCGGACAGGAACCGAAAGGAGCCACGTGGCGACACTCCTGGCGGCCACGCCGTCAAGCCAGTCGCGATCTCGGCGCCGTTAAGAGCAGTCATCGAAATGAATGATTTCCCATGCTTTCTTGCACGGCGACCGATTATCAGACAGCTTGATGCCAAAGTCAAACCAGCCATCGGGCGTAGGGAATTGGTACGCCTCGCTCTGAAGCAGCAGTTCTTCGGCTCGCCGCCAACCGTCACCGACCCTCCAGCGCTCCCCAAGCTTGGCGCCCTTCGGCGTCCCGCGGCTGAACGACGGCGAATATTGCGCTCCTCCCGTGGTTGGTGTATCAACACCGGAAAACCGTCTTCCTCGTTCGCTTCCCCCGGGCCGGCTGGGCCGGAACCCGACTCATTCTGGATGCCATCGCGCCGTGTTTGAAGCTCTCCTGTTAGTCATCATGCTGCTGCTCTCGGCCTTCTTCTCGGGATCGGAGACCGCCATCACCTCGCTGTCCTGGGCACGGACCGAATCGCTGCTGAAGGAACAGCGGCTGGGTGCCCGGGCCCTGCACCGGATGAAGCGCAACCTCAACCGCACGCTGGTGATCATTCTGATCGGCAACAACCTGGTCAACACCGGGGCCGCGACGCTGGCCACGGTGGTCGCGACCGAGCACTTCGGCCATCTGGGTCCGGGCCTGGCGGTGGGAGCGATCACCCTGCTGCTGCTGATCTTTGGCGAAATCACCCCGAAGACCTACGCCTCGCGCTACGCCATCGTGATGGCGCTGCTGGCGGCGGCTCCCCTGGAAATTCTTGGCAAGCTGCTGTTCCCCCTGGTCTGGGCCCTGGAAAAACTCATCCAGTGGATGCACAGCTTCTCCAGCCCGCCGAAGGACCCCACGGTAACCGACACCGAGTTGATCGCGCTGGCTGCACACGGCACCCTGGAGGGGTCGATCGAAGCCGGCGAACACCAGATGATCCGGCGGATCTTCGACTTCAGTACGCTGCGCGCCAGTGACATCATGGTGCATCGCCACCAGATCTTCTCGCTCGACGGCAATCGCAGCATCCGCGATGCCTTGAACGAGATCATTGCCAGTTCGCACTACCGGATCCCGCTGCACTCGGGAAATCCGGACGAAATCAATCAGGTCGTCACGCTGCAGGCGATCCTCGGCGAGGTTGCGCACGGCAGTCTTGACAAGACCTTGAGCGAGGTCGGCAGCGAGCCGCTGTTCGTTCCTCCCAACCAACCGGTAGACAGTCTGCTGGAGGTGTTGAAGGCCGACAAGGAGCGGTTGATGGTGGTGGTCAATGAGTTCGGCGCACTGCGCGGGATTTTCACGCTCGAGGACGTCCTTGAAGAACTGGTCGGCGACATCTACGATGACCACGAAGCACCGCCTGACACCCAGGCGCTGCTCAAGACTGACGGTAGCAACGAACTGCTGGTCGACGGCACCACCGAATTGCGGGTCATCGAAGCCTATTTCGGTCTGTCTCTTTCCGGCCGGCCGTATGACTCGGCAAATCTGTGGATCATCAGCCATCTCGAACGCATTCCCGCTGCCGGCGAATGCCTGCTCCTTGAAGGCCTTGAGGTAAGAATCGAACGTGCGTCGCGGCGACGGATCCATGAAGTCCGAATCAGCCGCCAAGCAAGCGCCGGCGACGGCGGGCAGCCGGCAGAATGAATCCACCCTCGCGGCAAAGGCGCGGGAAATCCGGTGTTGCTTGCCAGGCTGACGGTCTGCGCCGTTTGGCAAGTCTTCGCCTGTCCTGTCAGGGTGCTACCCCCGGCAAAGTGAAGCCATCGAGCGACACCCACGGTGGCCGTCCGCCAATCAGGTCCGCGACGGCGCGGCCACTGGCCAGCGACAGGGTGAAGCCGAGTGCGCCGTGGCCGACGTTGAGCCACAGCTTGTCGTACGCCGTGCGGCCCAGGATCGGCCGGCCGCTCGGGGTCGCCGGTCGTAATCCTGCCCAGCCTTCCACCTGCCGGTAGTCGACCGCGCCGGGGAAGAGCGCGCGTGCCTCGGCGACCAGCGTGGCCATTCGCCGCGGGTCGATCGCGCGATCGTAGCCAGTGATGTCGGCGATCCCGGCAACGCGCAGGCGGCCATCGATCCGAGCGTAGACCATCTTGCGCTGAAAGTCGGTGACGCTGAGCGTCGGCGCAGCGCCCGGGTCGGCAATCGGCGCGGTCAGGCTGTAGCCCTTGAGCGGGTAGATCGGCAGTGACAGTCCCAGCGGGCGTGTCAGCCGCGCACTGTCGGCGCCCGTGGCGAGTACGTAGGCGTCCGCCTCGAGCAGCCCCCGGCTGGTCTCGATCCCGACGATCTCGCTTCGTCGGACCCGTAGGCGATGAATTTCCGTGTCGAAAAGGCAGCAGAGTGCCGGCGAGGCGATGCGAATCCGGTCCAGCAGGCCGACGCTGAAACGATAGCAATCGGCGCTGTCCTCGCTGGGCGTATGAACGCCGCCGACGATTTCCCGGCGGATACGGTCGAGAGCCGGTTCGATGGCAACGCATGCGGCGCCGTCGAGCACTTGCTGGCGACACTCCGGATCGCCCCCTGATCGGCTCTGAAAATCGACCTGGCGATGCGCGCCGTTCAGCGCCGCCGTGTCGCGGTAAACCACCAGTTTCCCGGAGTTGGCATAGCCGAAATCGAGCGCTGGTTGCTGAACGAGCAACTCGCGCATCAGGCGACGGCTGGCATGCCCCAGGCGCAACAGATGGCGGGTCGTCTCGGCGCTGCGCGCGCTGGTGCAGGCCGCCAGAAACCGCAGGCACCAGCGCCATTGCTGGGGGTCCAGCTGCGGGCGGAAACGCACCGGCGAGGCCGGCGAGAGCAGCCAGGGCGCCAGTTTGGTCCATACGCCGGGGTCGGCCAGCGGCGCGACGTAGCTATAGCTCAGCTGTCCGCCGTTGGCGTAGCTCGCCTCGAGCGCCGCCCCCTGGTTGCGGTCGACCAGGGTCACCTGCTGGCCGTCTCGTGCCAGGTAGTAGGCGGTAGTGATACCGACCACGCCGGCCCCGAGAACGATCACGCGCATGCTTGCCCCCTGATCGTTGACCTGTCTGCCGGGGCAACACCATACCCTGGCCTGCTCGCCACGGCCGCTGCTGGCTCCTCCCTCGAACGGGCAGCAGGCGCCCTGGCCAACCGGGCGCCTACCAGTTGCTCTCGCGCTCGGGGGTGGCGCTGATGTTGTGAATCGTGAGGTCGGCGCCGTTATACTCCTGTTCCTGACCGAGGCGCAGTCCGACGACGCTCTTCAGCAGGCCATAGACCAGGCAGCTGCCAAGCAGGGCAATGGCGACCGCCATCGCGGTCATCAGCAACTGCGGCATCAACGCGACGCCGCCGACGCCGCCCAGCGCCTTGCTGCCGAAGATGCCGGCGGCGATGCCGCCCCAGGCGCCGCACAGGCCATGCAGCGGCCAGACACCGAGCACGTCGTCGATTTTCCAGCGGTTCTGGGTGAGCGTGAACATCATCACGAACAGCCCGCCGGCGACACCGCCGACGACCAGCGCGCCGATCGGATGCATCAGGTCCGAGCCGGCGCAGACGGCGACCAGCCCGGCGAGAGGGCCGTTGTGCACGAAGCCCGGGTCGTTCTTGCCGGCGACCAGGGCGACCAGCGTGCCGCCGACCATGGCCATCAGCGAGTTCATCGCCACCAGGCCCGAGATCTTGTCGAGCGTTTGCGCGCTCATCACGTTGAAGCCGAACCAGCCGACGGTCAGAATCCAGGCGCCGAGCGCCAGAAAGGGGATCGACGACGGCGGGTGGGCGGACATTCGCCCTTCCCGGGTATAGCGCCCGTAACGCGCACCGAGCAGCAGTACGGCGGGCAGCGCAATCCAGCCGCCCATCGCATGCACGACCACCGACCCGGCGAAATCGTGAAATTCCTCCCCGTAGGTGGCTTTGAGCCAGGCCTGGACACCGAAGGCCTGATTCCAGGCGATGCCTTCGAAGAAGGGATAAATGAAGGCGACGATCAGAAAGGTTGCCGCAAGTTGCGGATAGAACCTCGCACGCTCGGCGATACCGCCCGAAACGATCGCCGGAATGGCTGCCGCGAAAGTGAGCAGAAAGAAGAACTTGGTCAGCTCGTAGCCGTTCTTCGCGAGCAAGGTTTCGGCGCCGGCGAAAAAGTTGGTGCCGTAGGCGACGCTGTAGCCAATGAAGAAATAGGCGATGGTCGATACCGAGAAGTCGGTCAGGATCTTGACCAGCGCGTTGACCTGGCTCTTCTTGCGCACCGTCCCAAGTTCGAGAAAGGCAAATCCCGAATGCATCGCCAGCACCATGATGCCACCGAGCAGAATGAACAGTACGTCACTACCAGACTTGAGAGCTTCCATGCTTCCTCCTGAAAATCGCGTTGAAGCCTATAAGCAATTTTCAAGCCACGCTCAATTGGTGCGCTACCCCAGCATTTCCGGTCCGATCGCGGGCAGCAATGCACCGCGTCGGTGCATTGCTGCCCGCGATCGGCACCACGATGGGGCTGCATGCACCAGCGTCTGCCGCGTTCAGTCTATTCTGGTGCGGCCCCCGGCGGCAACAGCACCCACATCCGGCCTTGCTGCTTCATGCGCCCGGCCTGCGCACCGGCCTGCGCACCGAAGCCCCAGAAGAAGTCGGCGCGAACGACGCCGCGAATCGCGCTGCCGGTATCCTGTGCCAGCATCAGGCGGCGCAACGGGATGCTGGTCGCCGGTTGAGTGGTCGCCAGGAATACGGGCGCGCCCAGGGGAACGTGCGCCGGGTCGACGGCAATGCTGCGCTCGGGCGTCAGCGGCACCCCCAGGGCGCCGCTCGGGCCATCGCCTCCATTGCCTTTCAGCGCTTGCTCGCTGAAGAAGACGTACCGCGGGTTGGCGTTCAGCAGCTCGGGCAGCCGCGCCGGGTTGGCCTGTGCCCACTGCTTGATTCCCTGCATCGACGCCTGGTCGACGGTCAGTTCGCCGCGGTCGACCAGCACCTTTCCGATCGACTGATACGGGTGTCCGTTCTGGTCGGCGAAAGCCAGGCGCGTCATGCTGCCATCGGCGAGTTTGACTCGCCCTGAACCCTGTACCTGCAGAAAGAACAGTTCAACCGGATCATCGACCCACAGCAGGACGCGGTCGGCGTAGGCCTGCTCGCGACCGGCGATCTCGGCCCGCGAATAATAGGGAAGAACCTTGTTGCCCTGCAAACGACCGCGCAGGCGCTGGTTCTTGAGCTCGGGCTGGACCGCGCCGAGATCGATGCTCAGCAAGTCGGCCGGAACGCCGAGAACGGCCTGCAGATAGGGTTTGCCGCGCGTCCGCGAGCCACGCAGCAGCGGCTCGTAGTAGCCGGTGACCAGACCTTCGGCGCTGCCGTCGGGGTTGGTCAGCAGCCAGGGCTGCAGGCGCGACTCGAAAAGGCTGCGGATGCTGGCGCTGGAAGGCGTCGGCAGCGCCCTTGCCTGCTCGCAGGCAGGCCGCCACAGCGGCCATTGCGGGCGCTTGGCCAGGCTTCGGCACGATTCCAGGAAGGCCGGCCAGGCCGCCCGCAGATCGTCGTCGGTCCAACCCGGCAGATCGCTCCAGCGCGCCGGTTGCAGCGGCTTGAATAGCGGCTTGGGCGTTCTCGCGTCGGCGGCGGGCTCGCATGGTGTACACGCCGGGCAGCTCGGGCAGTCGCCGCGCGGCTCCTCGCGCCGGGTGCCACAGGCGCTGAGCAGCAGGGCCAGCAGCGTCGCGGTCAGGATTTTGGCAAGCGCCGGGGCCGAGGCGGGGCCAGGGAACCGTCGTGGTTGGCTTTTGAGCATGGTTTGGCTAGAGTGTCGGGTTCGTCACACCGCCGAGTATACCGTCCGATGACTGACCCTTTCCGGCAACTTGCCAGCTTTCTGGCGCGCGCTGAGCAGTTTCTCGATCGGATCGAGCCCTTGCTGCCACCGGCGTCGCCGACCCCCGACTGGCATGCTGCCAGCGCCTTTCGCTGGCGAAAGAGCCATGGCACCGGCTACCTGCAGGCAATCACCCGGCTGCCCGAAATCACCCTTGCCGACCTGCACGACGTCGATCAGCAGAAAGCCCGTATCGACGCCAACACCCGCCAGTTCGTCGCCGGCCAGCCGGCGAACAACGTCCTGCTGACCGGTGCGCGGGGGTCAGGCAAATCGTCGCTGGTCAAGGCCCTGCTCAACGCCTATGCGGCCGACGGTTTGCGGGTCATCGAGGTCGAAAAGAGCGACCTCACCGACCTGCCGGACATCGTCGAGCTGGTCGACGGGCGCCCCGAGCGCTTCGTCATTTTCTGCGACGACCTCTCGTTCGATTCCGGCGACGCGCGCTACAAGGCGCTGAAAGTCGTTCTGGACGGTTCGCTTGCGGCCGCTCCCGAGAACGTCCTGATCTACGCCACCTCCAACCGCCGCCACCTGATGCCCGAGTATTTTGCCGAGAACCTCGAGAGCAAGCGGGTCGGCGACGAGATTCACCCGGGCGAAGCAATCGAGGAGAAGATCTCGCTCTCCGAGCGTTTCGGCCTGTGGATTTCCTTCTACCCTTTCGATCAGGACGCCTATCTCAACATCGTCGCGCACTGGTTGAAGACCTTTGGCTGTGCCGACGCCGAAGTCTTCCGCGCCGAACGCGATGCGCTCAACTGGGCGCTCGAGCGCGGATCGCGCAGTGGCCGTGTCGCCTGGCAGTTCGCCCGCGATTGGGCGGGCCGGCAGCGCAGCGCCGACGGCGGGCAGCGATCGACGCCCGCGACCGCCGTGCGCACTGCTGCGGCGGGCAAGCGCAAGCGTTCGGCGCGCACGTCGTGAGGCGAAATCCCCCGGTGACGCCGGCCGGCAGATGACCCGGATCCCGACAGCTGCCGCGCTCGGCGCAGTCGGCTCGGCCGGCCTGCCCGACCCTCCCAGTCGACTCGCGCCCGTCGGGGAAGTGACCGAAGTTGCCGCAGCAGTGCTGCTGCGTGGTCACCCGGCGGCGCCGGAGTTCCTGATGGCGCAACGCCCGACCGGGAAGGTCTATGCGGGTTACTGGGAGTTCCCCGGCGGCAAGGTCGAAGCCGGCGAGAGCGTCCGCGAAGCGCTGGTTCGCGAGCTGCACGAAGAACTGGGGATCACCGTCGACCGGCTTTGGCCGTGGGTCTGCTGCGAGTTCACCTATCCGCATGCCACCGTGCGCCTGCGCTTTTTCCGCGTCAGCTCGTGGCACGGGCAAGTCACGCCGCTGGAACACAGCGCCTTTGCCTGGTTGAAGGTCGGCGAGGCGCCCAGCGTCGCACCGATCCTGCCCGCCAACGGACCGATCCTGCGCGCGCTCGACCTGCCGGCGGTGTATGCCCTGAGCAATGCCGAGGAGAATGGCCCGGCGGCGGAACTGGCGCGGCTGGCGGGAGCGCTGGCACAGGGGCTGCGGCTGCTGCAGTTGCGCGACAAGACGCTGGCGCCAGCGCAGCGCCGGTCCTTCGCCGGCGAGGTGATGGCGCTGGCGCGCCGTTACCAGAACGCGCGTGTGCTGGTCAACGACGACCAGGAACTCGCTCGCGCGGTCGGCGCGCACGGACTGCACCTGTCGTCGACGCGGCTGTGGCAGGTCGAGCGACGGCCCGACTTCGACCACCTTGCCGCCTCGTGCCACAGCGCTGCCGATCTGCTGCGGGCGGCGCAACTCGGACTGGACTTTGCCGTCCTCGGCCCGGTGCTGCCGACGCCCAGCCACCCCGGCCTCGTCGGAATCGGCTGGCCGGAGTTTTCGCGCCTGGTCGAACGCTCGCCGCTACCGGTCTACGCTCTCGGCGGGCTGCAGCCCGAGATGCTCGACCTGGCCTGCAGCAACGGCGGCCACGGCGTCGCGCTGATGCGTGGCTGGCGCTGATTCGACGGCGGCTGGGCCGACGAACACAACAGCGCCGGCCAACTATTCCCGGCTGAGCAGCTGGATGCTGCGCGCGGCGACCAGGCTGGTCGTCTCGCGTCGGCCGGCGGCGAATGGCTGCGGCGCGCTACTGTCGCAGCGTTGTTGCCATACGCCCGCCGGCAGCAGAAAAGGCACCGGTATTTCGTCGCGGTTGATCAGGCACAGCAGCAGTCGGCTGTCCGGCGGCTGCCCGGCGCCGGGCAAGTCGCTGGCGAGTTGCACGGCGAAGGTGCCCAGCGTTGCCGATTGCCAATCGGCCATGGCCATCGGTCGTCCGGCCGGATGCCACCACAGGACATCGGGTTGCCGGGCCTCGCCGCCGCCCTCGCCGGTCAGCCAGCTGTTTCGCCGCAGTTGCGGGAAGCGCCGCCGCAAGGCGATCAGCCCGGCGACGAAGTCGATCAGATCGCTGTCGGCAGTGCGCCAGTCGAGCCAGGTCATGGCGTTGTCCTGGCAGTAGGCGTTGTTGTTGCCGGCCTGCGTGCGGCCGATCTCGTCTCCGCCCTGAAGCATCGGAACACCCTGGGCGACCAGCAGGGTGGTCAATAGCGCGCGCTGCAGGCGGCGGCGCTTTTCGAGCACCAGCGGGTCATTGCTGTCACCTTCCTCGCCGCAGTTCCACGACAGGTTGTGCCCGTGGCCGTCGCGATTGTCCTCGCCATTGAGCTCGTTGTGTTTGTCCTGGTAGCTGACCAGGTCGCGCAGGGTAAAGCCGTCGTGCGCGGTAATGAAGTTGACGCCGGCCTGGGGTGCGCGGCCGGCGCCACCGAACAGTTCGCTCGATCCGGCCAGCCGCTGGGCCAGTGCGCCGACGCCGACCTCGCCGGTCAGCCAGAAGGCGCGAACGTCGTCGCGGAAGCGGTCGTTCCATTCGCTCCAGCCCGGCAGGAATCGCCCCAGCTGGTAGCCATCCGGACCCATGTCCCAGGGTTCGGCGATCAGCTTGACCTGCTGCAGCATCGGATCCTGCCGGAGCGCCGGCAGAAAAGCGCTGTCGCGGGCGAGAGCGGCCGCCAGGTCGAAGCGGAAACCGTCGACGTGCATCACGCCGACCCAATAGCGCAAGGCATCCATGACCAGCTGCAGGACGCGTGGGTGGGTGAGGTTGAGGGTGTTGCCGCAACCGCTGAAGTTCTCGTAAGCGGCGAGATTGCCCGGCGGCAGCAGGTAGTAGCTCTGGTTGTCAATGCCGCGAAACGAGAGCGTCGGGCCGAATTCGTCGGTCTCGGCGGTGTGGTTGAAGACCACGTCGAGGATCACTTCGAGGCCGGCGGCGTGCAGCGTCCGCACCATCGTCTTGAACTCGTCGATCACCGTCTGGCCGCCGATCCGGGCGGCATAGCGCGGCTCGGGCGCGAAAAAGGCGAGCGTGTTGTAACCCCAGTAATTGACCCGCCCTTCGCTGGCCAGTCGTTGCTCGTCGAGGAAGTGGTGTACCGGCAGGAGACTGAGCGCGGTGACACCCAGCCGCTGGAAGTGGGCGATCATCGCCGGCGAGGCGAGTCCGGCGTAGGTGCCGCGCAGCGGTTCGGGGACGTCGGGGTGCTGCCGGCTGACACCCTTGACATGAACTTCGTGGAGGATCGTATCCGCCCATGCTATTGCCGGCGGCGCATCGCCGTCCCAGTCGAACGTTTCGTCGACCACGCAGGCGCGCGGGGTCTGCGCCGGATCGTCCAGCGCCGTCCAGGAAAAGCGGCCGACGATCTGACGCGCGCAGGGGTCGAGCAGCAGCCTGGCGGAGTCGAAGCGCTGACCACTGTCGGGCGCAGCAGGGCCAGCCACGCGGTAGGCGTAGCACAGCCCGGGAGCGGCGCCGGCGAGGTAAGCGTGCCAGACCTGATCGCTACACTGGCGAACGGGCAGCGCGCGCATGCTGTCGCCGTCGAAGATGCACAGCTCGACGGCTTCGGCATGCGCCGAGAAGAGCGCGAAGTTCACCCCGCGGCCGTCCCAGTGGGCGCCGAGCGGCCATGGTCGCCCGGCTTCGAGCGTTAGGGCGGTGGTCACGGCACCCATTCGAGGAACAGCGCCGCCAGCGGCGGCAGGGTGAGATTCAGCGACCACTCACGACCGTGCGCAGACGCCCGCTCGGCGGTGATCCCGTCCGGCCCGTTGCCGACGTTGCCGCCGCCGTAATGCTGCGAGTCGGTATTGATCCGCTCGTAGTACTTGCCGGCCATCGGTACGCCAACCCGGTAAGCGTGGCGAACGACCGGCGTGAAGTTGCCGACATAGAGCATGGCGCGGGAACGGTCCCGCGTCCAGCGGACGAAGGCGACGACCGACGACTCGGCATCGTCGGCGGCGATCCATTCGAAACCGGCGGGCTCGAAATCGACCTGATGCAGCGCCGGACGGCTGCGGTAGAGGCTGTTGAGGTCGCGGACCAGGTTACGGATGCCAGCGTGCGTCGGGAAATCGAGCAGCGCCCAGTCGAGCGAGGTGTCGTGATTCCATTCGCTCCACTGGCCGAACTCGCCGCCCATGAACAGCAGCTTCTTGCCCGGATGCGCCCACATGAAACCGTACAGCGAGCGCAGGTTGGCGAACTTCTGCCAGGTGTCGCCAGGCATCTTGTTGATCAGCGAACCCTTGCCGTGTACCACTTCGTCGTGCGACAGCGGCAGAACGAAGTTCTCGGTAAAGGCGTACATCATCCCGAAACTGAGCTTGTTGTGATGATAGCGACGATGGATCGGATCCTGCGACATGTACGAGAGGACGTCGTGCATCCAGCCCATGTTCCACTTGTAGTGGAAACCCAGGCCGCCCATCGACGGCGGCCGGCTGACCATTGGCCAGGCGGTCGATTCCTCGGCATGAGTGTCGGCGGCGGGGTGCTCCTGGCCAAGGACCTCGTTCATCCGGCGCAGGAAGGCAACGGCCTCGATGTTTTCGCGGCCGCCGTGCACATTCGGCACCCACTGCCCTTCCGAGCGGCTGTAGTCGCGATAGAGCATCGATGCCACGGCATCGACGCGCAGGCCATCGACGCCGTAGCGCTCGATCCAGAACAGCGCATTGCCGATCAGGTAGTTGCTGACTTCGCGGCGGCCGAAGTTGTAGATCAGCGTGCCCCAGTCCTGGTGCATGCCTTCGCGCGGGTCGGCGTGCTCGTAGAGCGGGTTGCCGTCGAAACGCGAGAGGCCGTGTTCGTCGGTCGGGAAGTGCGCCGGCACCCAGTCGACGATCACCCGCAATCCGGCGGCGTGACAGGCGCTGACGAACTGGCAGAAGCCGGCCGGGCTGCCGTGACGCGCGGTCGGCGCGTACAGGCCGAGCGGCTGGTAGCCCCAGGAACCGTCGAAGGGATGCTCGGAGATCGGCAACAGTTCGAGATGGGTGAAACCGAGGTCGACCACGTACGGGATCAGCGTTTCGCTCAGCCGCTGCCAGTCCGGGAAGCCGCCGTCGTCGGCCCGCCGCCACGAAGCCAGGTGCACTTCGTAGATGCTCAAGGGGGCACCCAACTGCTCGCCAGCCGGTACCGGGACGGGCTCGACCGGCGGCGGCAGGGCGCAGACCACCGAGGCCGTCGACGGGCGCATTTCGGCTTCGAAGCCGTAGGGGTCCGACTTGAGTGGCAGCAGATGCCCATCGCGAGAGCGTATTTCGTACTTGTAACGCGCTCCGGCGGCCACTCCCGGCAGAAATATCTCCCACACCCCGCATTCCCGGCGCAGACGCATCGGGTGCCGGCGACCGTCCCAGGTGTTGAAGTCGCCAACCACGCTGACCCGCTGCGCGTCGGGCGCCCAGACCGCGAAAGCGGTACCGGCGACGCCATCGATCTCGGTCAGGTGCGCACCAAGGCGCTCGAACGGCCGCAGGTGCGAGCCTTCGGCAAGCAGCCAGACGTCCATCTCGCCGAGGACGGCCCAGAAACGGTACGGGTCGTCGGTTTCCTGGACGCCGTGCTCCCAGGTGATCCGCAGGCGGTACGAAAAATCCTTGCGGCGGCGGGGAATGACCCCCTCGAAGAAGCCCTCGACGCCTTCGATCTCGCGCTGGGCGAGTTCGGCGACCTGCTTGCCGGTCTTGGCGTCCAGTACCGCGACCGAGCGTGCGCCCGGTTGCAGGCTGCGGACCCACAGTCGGTCGTCGGCGTCGGTGTGCATGCCGAGGACTGCGTAGGGGTTGCCGTGCTCGGCCCGGCAAAGGGAAATAATCTCTGCATTGTCAATCATCTGCGAGTTCCTCAGGGAGTCAGTGTTCGTAAGTTCCAGGTGTCGTTGGCGTAGTCGCGGATCGTCCGGTCGGCCGAGAAGGGGCCCATTCCGGCAACGTTGAGGATCGCCTTGCGCTGCCACTCGGCAGGCGTCAGATAGAGCGCGTCGACACGCTGCTGGGTCGCCACGTAGTCCGCATAGTCGGCGAGCAGCTGGTAGTGGTCACCATAATGGACCAGGCAATTGAAAACGTCGTGATAGCGCGGGCGATCGCCGGGCGAGAAGAAACCGCCGTCGATCTTGTCGAGCGCTTCCTTGAGCGCCGGATCGTCGTGGTAAACCTCGTTCGGGTGGTAGCCCTCCTGCCTGAGAGCAGCGACCTGCGCGGTGTTGTTGCCAAAAATGAAGATGTTGTCGGCGCCGACCTGGTCGCGGATCTCGATGTTGGCGCCGTCCTCGGTGCCGATGGTCAACGCCCCATTGAGCGAGAGCTTCATGTTGCCGGTGCCCGACGCTTCGGTGCCGGCGGTCGAAATCTGTTCCGACAGGTTCGCTGCCGGCATGATCAGTTCGGCGACGGAAACTCCGTAGTTGGGAATGAAGACGACCTGCAGCATGTCGCGGGTGCGCGGATCGTTGTTCACCACCGCCGCGACGTCGTTGATCAGCCGGATCACCTGCTTCGCCATGTGATACGACGACGCCGCCTTGCCGGCGAAAATCACGCTGCGCGGCGCGCAGTCGACGGCCGAGCCGTCACGCAGCGCGTTGTAACGGGTGATCACGTGCAGGACGTTGAGCAACTGCCGCTTGTACTCGTGGATGCGCTTGACCTGCACGTCGAACAGGCTGTCCGGGTTCAGCGTGACGCCCACTTCACGCGCGACGTAGTCGGCCAGGCGCAGCTTGTTGCTGCGCTTGGCGGCGGCGAAAGCAGCGCCGAAAGCCGGGTCGTCGGCGCTGGACCGCAGTTCGTGCAGGCGATCGAGATCGAGGCGCCAGTTCTTGCCGATACTCTCATCGAGCAGCTTCGACAGCGGCCGATTGGCCTGAGCCAGCCAGCGCCGCGGCGTCACGCCGTTGGTCTTGTTGTGAAAACGCTCGGGGTACAGGCGGGCGAAATCGGCAAAGATGGTCTGCACCATCAAGTCCGAATGCAGCTGCGAGACGCCGTTGATCCGGTGGCTGCCGACGATGCTCAGGTGCGCCATGCGCCCCCGCTTGTCCTTTTCGTGGCCATTGCCGTCGTCGATCAGCGACACCCGCCGCATCAGGTCGATGTCGCCGGGGTAGAGGCGAACCACTTCGTCGAGAAACTCCTGGTTGATGCGATAGATGATCAGCATGTGACGCGGCAGGACCCGCTGCATCAGCGTCACCTTCCAGGTTTCCAGCGCTTCCGGCATCAGGGTGTGGTTGGTGTAGGAGAAAATCCGGCGGCATTGGTCCCAGGCGTCGTTCCAGCGCATCTCGTGTTGGTCGACCAGCAAGCGCATCAACTCGGCGACGCCGATCGCCGGGTGCGTGTCATTGAGGTGGATGGCGACCTTTTCCGCCAGATTGCAGAAGCTGCCGTACTCGGTAAGGTGGCGCTCGAGGATGTCCTGCATCGATGCCGAGACGAAGAAGTACTCCTGCCGCAGGCGCAGCTCGCGGCCGGCCGAGGTGCTGTCGTTCGGATAGAGCACCCACGAGATGTTCTCGAAACGGTTCTTGAACTCGGCAGCGCGCTGGTAGTCGCCGGTATTGAAGGCGCCGAGGTCGATCTCCGATGGCGCCGCTGCCTTCCACAGCCGCAAGGTGCTGACCCGCTCGGTACCGTAACCCGGAATCACGTGGTCGAAGGCCTTGGCTTCCACCGAATCGGCGGCGTGCCACTCCGCCCACTCGCCATGGTGCTCGGCGGTACCGCCGAAATGCACCGTATAGTGCTTGCCGCTGCGCGGGAATTCCCACGGCGAGCGATCGTGCACCCAGGCTTCCGGCTTCTCGACCTGCTGGCCGTTGACGATCGACTGGGCGAACATTCCATACTCGTAGCGAACGCCATAGCCCCAGGAGGGAAGTCCCAGGGTGGCCATCGAATCCAGGAAGCACGCCGCCAGGCGCCCGAGACCACCGTTGCCGAGGGCCGCGTCGGGTTCGCATTCCATCACCTCGTCCAGCGACGGGCCCGGCGGGGCAAAAACAGCCGCCGCCTGCTCGCGAAGATCGAGAGCCGACAGGGCGTTGTTCATCGCCCGGCCGATCAGGAATTCCATCGACAGGTAATAGACGCGCCGCGCCTGGCTCTCGCGATCGGCGTGCTGGGTCTCGACCCAACGTTTCGCCAGTTGTTCGCGGGCGACCTGCGCCAGCGCATGGTAGAACTCCGCCTTGCCGGCGACGGATCGTTCGGTAGCCACCTGGCAGAGCAGCTTGTGGTCGATCTGGGAGCGCAGGGGTTCGCTTTCGGGTTGGGCTGCAGCGGCATCGGACATCAGGGAAGTACTCCAGTAGGGTTCATGGGCCATCGTCGCTCTCGGCCAGGGCGTGAGCAGCGCCCAGTAGCGCCGGCGTAGGCGAGAGCATTACATAGGTCGGGATTGCGGCCAAGTAGGCGGCGAAGCGCCCCTTGGTTTCGAAGCGGGCGCGAAAGGCGGACCGATCAAAGAGATCGCCGAGGCGAGGAATGATACCACCCCCGATGTAGACGCCGCCTCGGGCACCGAGGGTCAGCGCCAGATTACCCGCCATCGAGCCGAGCATCGCGCAGAAGGTGTCGACCACCGCGCTGCACTGGACATCTTCATTGGCCAGGGCCCGCGCAACGATCTCGGCCGGAGTCAAGGCCTCGCACGCCCGGCCGTCGACCTCGGCGACCAGGCGATGCAGCAGCGGCAGGCCGCTACCGGACAGCAGCCGCTCGGCGGAGACGTGCTGCAGTTCACGCCAGGCGAGGGCGAGAATTGCCGACTCACGCCCATCAGCGGGTGCCAGCGAGCAGTGTCCACCTTCGCCGGCCAGCGCCAACCAGCGGCCGCGATCGAAAACGACGCCGGAGACGCCGAGGCCGGTGCCCGGCCCGAGCACCGCCTTGGGGGCCAGCGCCAAGGTCGTGCCGCCGCCGACCTGCCGTAGCTCGCCGGCCGGCAGGCGAGGGAGCGAGAGGGCAAGAGCCGTGAAGTCGTTGAGCAACAGCAGCCGGGAAATTCCCAGCCGCGCCTGCATTTCCGCGCGCGAGAAGGTCCACGATCCATTGGTCAGCCGGATCAGCTGCTCGTCGATCGGAGCGGCGAGGGC
>ERZ761607.3031-NODE-3031-length-16960-cov-5.672996_pt1 | contig 16960 bp, 13 predicted proteins | sample MGYA00511164_ERZ761607 | MGnify/ENA primary metagenome ERZ761607 (study PRJEB28899, sample SAMN02445080) | bioreactor sludge metagenome | biome: EBPR sludge | place: Australia: Brisbane, Thorneside Wastewater Treatment Plant | collected 2011-06-22 ...
ACGCTCGACGGTCTCGACCCGTCCGGTCCCTACTACGACACGATCCAGAAGCCGGGTTCGGACTCCGATCTGATCTGGGGTGGCTGGGGTGCCGACTGGCCGTCGGTCTCGACGGTGATCCCGCCGCTGTTCGACAGCCGGATCAACATCACCAAGACCACCAACGGTCAGGACTACGGCAACTACGCCAACGACGAGGTCAACGCGGCGATGGACGCTGCCAGCGCCGAGACCGACCTGGACAAGGCCAACCAGATGTGGTCGGACGTGGACAACATGCTGGCCGAGGACGTCGCGTACATCCCGCTCGACATCAGCCAGTTCTACTTCCTGCGCGGGTCGAACATCGAGAACTACGTGAACTCGATCTCGACCAGCGGCTACCCGGACCTGAGCATCATCTCGGTCAAGGACGGCGGGCAGTAGCCGGCACTCGGAGCACCCGATCCGGCCCTGCTTTCGGGCAGGGCCGAATCCGGGCGTCCTGGATGGGGGAAGAGACGGAGCCGATGCCGACCTGTGACCCAACCGTGACTGTGGGCAGACCCGCCCACGGTCCCCGAGCACAAGACTGTTGCCGTGGCTGACGGGCCCTGGCTGGATCGTCCGCGACTCCTCGCGCTCCATGTCGGAGAGATCGCGTCCTTCGTCGCGCTCGTCGAAAATGACGGCTTCACCGCCGCCGCCCGCGACATGAACCTCTCCCAGGCCGCCTTCAGTGCCCGCATCATCCGGCTCGAACGCGCTCTCGGCGTGACCCTGGTCGACCGCTCCGTACGCCGGCTCACCCTGACCCGCGAAGGGCGTGCCTTCCAGCCGCTCGCGCGATCGTTGCTGGTGATGTTGGGTGCCGTCGCCGATTCGGTCGATGCGCATCGCTAGCCCGTGGATGGATCCCAACAGATGCTGGGGTTCCTGACGTTCTGGCCCGTTGCAATGCCCTAGAACGTCAGGGATCCCAACAGATGTTGGGATCCATCCACGGTTTAGCCACGGCCTAAGAAGCCGACAAAGTGGGTGCGGTCGACGCTACGGGCGACGGCGCGGCCGAACTCGCGCATCTCGTCGAGGTAGTCGACGCCGTCGATGCGGTCGAGGTGTTCGGCCGAGAGGTGGGTGACGCCCAACGACGCCAGGCTCGCCGGGTGGGTCTCGGCGTCGTACCGGACGTAGCTGAACAGCGGCTCGGGCAGCAGCCCGGCGCCGCCGACCAGGTCGCCGAGCTCGGTGTCGAGCACCGGCCCGGAGCGGCACTCACCCAGCACCCGGCAGAGGTAGTCGTTCTGGACCGCGGCGCTGTGGATCAGCGCCTCGGGGACCGCGGTGGCGTAGTCGAGCAGGTTCAGGTCATCGGCTCGCAGGTCGACCTGGACCTGCTCGGAGGTGCCGGTGCCGACGCTGACCAGGAGGAGCTCGTCGCGGCCGGTCGGCCAGTTCAGGCGGTACGCCGGCAGGGTGGCCATCAGCACCAGTTGGAGGGCGGGGTTGTTGAGGGTGGTGACCGCGCCGTCACTGAAGACGAAGGTCTGCCCGCCGACGTCGACCTCCTCCGGGACGAAGAAGGTCGGCGCGGCCGCGCTGGCCCGCACCAACTGCCACAGCGGCAGCTCGAGGTTGGAGCGCTCGCCCTGGTTGTAGCGGCCGGCCGGGTTGCTGCTGACCGGCCACGGCGAACCCGTCGAGGTGTTGCGGAGCCCGAGCAGCAGCAGGCAGCGCAGGTCGGCCGAGCCGAGGGTCCGGTCCTCCCCGAACTCGCGGCGCAGCACCGTCTCGATCCCCACCTCGTCGTACCGCGCGCGCACCAGGCCGAGGAGGCCCGCCCGGGTGAAGATCGAGCGCATGTTCTCGTGGTAGAGCCGCTGGATCCGGCTCACCGGCAACCCCAGCGCCACGCCACCGGCGATGATCGCGCCCGTGCTGGTACCGCCGACGTAGTCGAACCAGTCGCCGAGCACCAGGTCGGCGTCACCGGTCTCGTCGCGGAGCAGCTGTTCGATGCGGGCGAGCACCTCGAGGGCCACGACCCCGCGCACGCCCCCGCCGTCGATGCTCAGCAGCCGGTGGCTCACAGGAGCAACCTATGGCCGCTCCCGGTGTTGAGGAGGGAGGGACCCGCGCCGATCCGCCGCCGCGGGTCTGTCCGGTGCCTTCCTTGCGGTGGTTTCGACTCGCTGTCCTGCCTTCGCAAGCTCAGGCTGGACGCTCGCTCAACCGGGACAGCCTCGGCCGCGAGCTCGTCCCTCGCTCACGGCCAACCTGCCCCCAACGAGGCGAAACGTAGCCTGGTGACATGGAGAACCGCCTGCCGGCGTCGGCCGACGACGTCGCGGCCCGGTTGGGCGAGACCGGATACCTGTGTGACGGCTCGCTGGCCACGGTCACCTTCCTCGCGCTGCGGATGGAGCGGCCGCTGCTGCTCGAGGGTGAGCCGGGCACGGGGAAGACCGCGCTCGCCGAGGCGATCGCCGAGACCTTGGGGCTGCCGCTGGTGCGGCTGCAGTGCTACGAGGGCATCGACGCGACGCAAGCCCTCTACGACTGGGACTTCCCGCGCCAGATCCTGCACCTGCGGGCACTCGAGGCGGCGGGCGGCAACACCGATGTGGAGGAGGCGGAGAAGAGCCTGTACGACGAGCGGTTCCTGCTCGCCCGCCCGGTGCTGGCCGCGCTGCAGCAGAGCCCCGCGGTGCTGCTGGTCGACGAGGTGGACCGGGCCGACGACGAGTTCGAGGCGTTTCTGCTCGAGGTGTTGTCGACGTACCAGGTGAGCATCCCCGAGCTGGGCACCGTGGCGGCGGCCACCCCACCGATCGTCGTCCTGACCTCCAACCGCACCCGCGAGCTGCACGACGCGCTGAAGCGGCGTTGCCTCTATCACTGGATCGAGCACCCGGGCCTCGAGCGTGAGGTGCAGATCGTCCGCTCCCGCGCTCCCGAGGTGTCCGAGGAGCTGGCCCGGCAGGTGGTGGGCGTGGTGCAGCAACTGCGCGACGAGGGGCTGCAGAAGCCGCCCGGCGTCGCCGAGACGCTGGACTGGGCGCGCGCGCTGCACCACCTGGGCACCACCACGCTCGACCTGGAGTCGGCCGCGCGCACGCTGGGTGCGCTGGTGAAGTACCGGGAGGACGCTCAGCGGGTTAAGCAGGCGCTTGACCAACTGTTGCGAGCGTGACGATGAGCGCGGTACGCCAGCCCGATGAAGTGCTCCTCGGGTTCGCCCGCGCGCTCCGGGCGGCCGGTGTGCCCGTGACCCAGGATCGCGCCCAGGGCTACCTCGCGGCGGTGGCGCTGGTCGGGCTCGGCGACGCCCGGGCGACGTACGACGCGGGCCGCGCGACGCTCTGCGGGTCACCCGACGACCTGGCCCGCTACGACCAGGTGCACGAGGCGTACTTCAACGCTCGCGACGGACTACCCCGCACCAGGCCGGCCGAGGAAGGCGTGCCGACCCTCTCGGGGCTGCCGCTATCGGAGGGCGACGGCGACGGCGATGGCGAGACCGACGACCCGGTCGTACGCGCGATGGCGAGCGAGGTCGAAGTGCTGCGGCATCGCGACGTCGCCTCTCTCTCGGCTGCGGAAAAGTCTCGACTGTCTACCCTTTTCGGCACCCTGCACCCGCGACCGCCGCGGCGCCGTACCTCGCGGCACCAGCGCTGGCACCGCGGCACCGTCGACGCCTCGCGCACGTTGCGGGCCTCGCTGCGACGAATGGGGGAGCCGGCCGACATCGAATGGCGCCGGCGCGGGAACAAGCCGCGCCGCGTGGTCCTTCTCATTGATGTGTCCGGATCGATGAGCGGGTACGCCGATGCGTTGCTGCGGCTCGCGCATCGGTTCACGCACGGCGGTGGGGTGGTGGAGACGTTCACCGTCGGCACCCGGCTCACCCAGATCACCCGCGCGCTACACTTCAGGGATCCTGAGCGAGCGCTCGTCATGGCCGGCGAGACCGTGCCCGACTGGTCGGGTGGGACGCGGCTCGGCGAGACACTCAAGATCTTCATGGACCGCTGGGGGCAGCGGGGGATGGCGCGAGGTGCCGTGGTCGTGGTCTTCAGCGACGGGTGGGAACGCGGTGACCCGACCCTGTTGGCCGAGCAGATGGCGCGGCTGCAGCGGATCGCGCATCGGGTGGTGTGGGTCAACCCGCACCGGGGCAAGAGTGGCTACGAGCCCGTCCAGCAGGGCGTCGTCGCAGCACTGCCCTTCGTCGACGACTTCGTCGCCGGCCACTCGCTGGCGACGTACGCAGAGCTGGTGGAGGTGGTCGCCAGTGCGTGACGTGCTGCCCGAATTGATGAAGTGGTGGGAGGCCGGCGAGACCATCGGGGTCGGCACGGTGGTCGCGACCTTCCAGTCGGCCCCTCGCCCGGCGGGCGCCTCGATGCTGGTCGGCCCGGACGACTCGGCCGTCGGATCGGTCTCCGGCGGCTGCGTCGAGGGCGCCGTCTATGACCTGGCGCAGAGCGTGGTCTCCTCCGGTGCGCCGGTGCTGCAGCGGTACGGCGTCTCCGACGACGACGCCTTCGCGGTCGGGCTCACCTGCGGCGGCATCCTCGACGTCTACGTCGAAAAGGTGAACCAGGAGACCTTCCCCGAGCTCGGCGAGATCGCCGCCGACATCGAGGCCGGCCGTCCGGTCGCGCTGGCCACCGTCATCGAGCATCCCGACCCCGCGTGGTTGGGCCGGCGGCTCGTCGTACGCCCGGACGCCGGGATAGTCCGTGACGGTTATGTGGGTGAGGACGCGCCCGGACCCACACAAACGTCACGGACTATCCCGACGTTGGGCTCCCCGCGGGCCGATGACGCGGTTCGAGACGATGCGATGGGGTTGCTGGCGGCGGGCCATAACGCGACGTTGACCTATGGACCGGACGGCGAACGGCGTGGCGAGGGGATGCGGGTCTTCGTGTGGGCGTTCGCGCCCAAGCCGCGGCTGCTGGTCTTCGGGGCCATCGACTTCGCCGCGGCGGTGGCGCGGGTGGGTGCATTCCTCGGTTACCACGTGACGGTGTGCGACGCGCGCCCGGTCTTCGCGACCAACAGCCGGTTCCCCGAGGCCGACGACGTGGTCGTCGACTGGCCGCACCGCTACCTGACCGCCGAGCACGAGGCCGGGCGGATCGACCCGCGCACGGTCGTCACGGTCCTGACCCACGACCCGAAGTTCGACGTACCGCTGCTCGAGGTCGCGCTCCGGCTCCCCGACGTGGCCTACGTCGGGGCGATGGGTTCGCGGCGTACCCACGAGGACCGGATGGCGCGGCTGCGTGAGGCCGGCCTCGACGAGGAGGAGTTGAGCCGGCTGTCCAGCCCGATCGGCCTCGACCTCGGCGCCCGGACGCCCGAGGAGACCGCGATCAGCATCGCGGCCGAGATCATCGCCGGCCGCTGGGGTGGTTCGGGGCGGCGGCTCGGCGTCACCGCGGGACGAATCCACGGCGAGACGAACCCCTTGGGCTGATCGACCGTTGTCTCTATATGCGTCGGTTTGCCGCGGTTCTCACCCTCGTCTTCGTCGCGGGCAGCTGCACCTCGGAGGACACATCCGCCCCACCTGCCGCAGGAGAGGACGAGTTTCACCGGCCGGCTGGTGAAACTCCCGCCCCGACCGCGAGCCCGACACCGAGCGCCACGCCGACACCGACCGAAGATCCGCTGCCGGAGGTGCACAGTCGGCTGTCCCTCCCTGCGCTGATGCAGCAGCCTCCGAACGGCGGCCGTCCGAGGGTCGTGCGCACGGAGTACGAGACCGACGACTACACGCGCTACGACGTCACCTACCGCAGCGACGGGCTTACGGTCTCCGGCGTGCTCATCAGGCCGAAGGGCGAGGGGCCATTTCCTGGGATCGTGCTCAACCACGGCTACATCGAGCCGTCGATCTACGTCACCGGCCAGGGGCTGGCCCGCGAGCAGGACGCCCTGGCGCGGGCCGGCTTCGTCGTACTGCACACCGACTACCGCGGCCACGCAGCGTCCGATCCGGTCGCGCCGGTGGACCGGGAGACCCGGTTGGGCTACACCCGCGATGCGGTCAACGCCGTCGACGCGCTCAAGCGGCTGCCGTACGTCGACGACGAGCAGCTGGCCATGCTCGGCCGCTCGATGGGCGGTGGGGTGACGATGAACGCGCTGGTCACCCAGCCCGGGCTGGTCGACGCCGCCGTGATCTACGCATCGGTGAGTTCGACCTTCCTGGAGAACCTCGACCACTTCACCCGCGATGGCCGGCCCGAGGTGGTCGCGGGGCTCTTCGACCGGTTCGGTACGCCGGCTGAGTCGCCGCGGTTCTATCGCGAACTGTCGCCGCGGACGTACTTCGACCGGATCACCGAACCCGTGCTCGCGCACCACGGCACCGCCGACGGCACCTGTCCACCGCCGTGGGCACGGACCACCCAGCGGCTGATGCGCGAGGCCGGAGTCAACAGCCGGCTGACCTGGTGGCCGGGGGAGGACCATGCCTTCTACGACCGGTGGCAGGACTCGATGGACCAGACCATCCGCTTCCTCCGTCGCGAACTCAACTGACGCAGTGCAGTGACCGCCCTCACACGAGGCGGGTAGCCTCGCCGTGTGGGGCGGGGTGAGCTGACCAGCCGGCGCCAGGACGCGGTGAGGGCCTGGACGCAGTTCGTCGAGCACGGTGACGGGGCCGAGATGCTGGTCCGGCCCGAGATCCTCTCGTCCTGGACCCGTTCCGAGGCGGCGATTCCCGTCGATGTGAAGGAAGCGCCGCTCGCCGACGAGTTCGAGATCGCCTCGATCTGGCTCGACTCGCCGCTGCAGACCGCGGTCGAGACGGTCGAGCAGGAGCTGCGCCGGACCGCCGAGGACGGCGACCTGGTGATCGCGGTGACCGACGCCGACACCCGGATCCTCTGGACGTACGGCGGGCGGGTGATGCGGCGCAAGGCGGAGACGGTCAACTTCGTGGCTGGCGGCCGTTGGGACGACGAGTCGGTCGGGACCAACGCCCTCGACCTCGCCAACAGGCTGGCCGAGCCCGCCATGGTCTTCAGCGCTGAGCACTACGCCTCGATCGTGCACAACTGGGTCTGCTGGGCCGCCCCGGTCCACGACCCGCACACCGGCGCCAAGCTCGGGGTCATCGACCTCTCGACCACCTGGGACCGCACCCACCCCATCGGGCTGGCGACCGCCCGGGTGATGGCGCGGCTCATCGAGTCCGCCATGCCGCGCTCCGCCCACCACCCCAGCGCGCTGACCGAGGCGACCGGCGTACCTGGCCTGGTGATGACCCTCCTCGGCACCGCCGAGACCTATCTCGACGGCCATCGGCTGCTGCTCAACCGGCGGCAGACCGAGGTGCTCGCCCTGCTCGCGCTGCACCCGGAGGGCCTCTCGCTCGAACAGCTGCACGCGATGCTGTACGGCGACCAGGCGATCACCTTCTCCACCCTGAAGGCCGAGGTCTCCCACCTGCGCGCCACCCTCGGCGGCCAGCTGGGCTCCCGGCCCTACCGGCTGCTGATGCCGATCGAGACCGACGTCGAGCACGTCCTGACCCTGTTGCGCCGGGGTGAGGTCGGCGCCGCCGTCGACGCCTACGGCGGCGACCTGCTCCCCGGCACCAACTCGCCCGCGCTGTCCGAGCTGGCGGAGTACGTCGCCGTCGCGGTCCGCGAGGCCCTGCTGGTCCACCCCGAACCCGACGCCGTGGTCCGCTACTCCGAACTCGCGCCGTACGACTCCGAGGTGCTCGAGGTATGCCTGGCCACCCTCGCGGGACGCGCGACCCTCGGCGGCCGCCCGCACCCCGCCGTACCCCTCCTCAAGGGACGTTTGGCCGTCGCCCGCCGCTGACCCGTCGTTACTCGTCACGAGTAACGACGGCTCGGCATCAAATTGACGGTGACCCGTCGAGCCTCGTCATGAGTAACGACGGGTCGGCAGCCAACCTGCGGTGGTTTCGACTCGCTGTCCTGTCTTCGCAAGCTCAGTCAGGACGCTCGCTCAACCGGGACAGCTCTGGCCGCGAGCTCGTGCCTCGCTCGCGGCCAACCTGCCCCCAACCCTGGCTGCCTAGCGTGACCAGTACCACAGCGTGTAGCACCACAGCGTGCAGCCGTGGCGCCCACTCGCGAGCAAGGCACAAGGGAGAGCCCATGACGCGGATCAGCCTCACCGTCGACGGCGAAAAGGTCGCGGACGACGTCGAACCCCGGATGCTGCTGGTGCAGTACCTCCGGGAGAAGCTCGGGAAGACCGGCACGGTCATCGGGTGCGACACCAGCAACTGCGGTGCCTGCACCGTGCACCTCAACGGGTCGAGCGTGAAGTCGTGCAACGTGCTGGCGGTGCAGGCCGACGGCGCCGAGGTCACCACGATCGAGGGCCTGGCCCAGAACGGTCAGCTGCACCCCGTGCAGGAGGCGTTCCGCGAGTGCCACGGCCTCCAGTGCGGCTTCTGCACGCCGGGGATGATCATGCAGAGCGTCGACCTGCTCAAGGAGAACCCCTCGCCCAGCGAAGAGGAGATTCGCCTCGGGCTCGAGGGCAACCTGTGCCGGTGCACCGGCTACCACAACATCGTCAAGGCGGTGCAGTACGCCGCTGAGCACGGCGGCGCGGGCGGTACGGCGAGCGCCTCCGGCGAGCCGGTCAGCGAGGGGGCGACGGCATGACCGCCACGCAGGACGCACCGGCCCCCGAGATCGGGCGCGACCGGCGGCGCAAGGAGGACCAGCGGCTGATCACCGGGCGGACCCGCTGGACCGACAACCTCGCGCTCCCGGGCATGTTGCACCTCGCGATGGTCCGCAGCCCGCACGCCCACGCCAAGATCCTCGGCATCGACACGGCCGCGGCCAACGACATGACGAACGTCGTGGACGTGTTCACCGGCAAGGACTTCGGCGACGAACTCGGCGTGTGCATCAACGCCTGGCCGATCACCCCGGAGCAGGTCACGCCGACCCACTCGCCGATGCCGGCCGACCGCGTCGCTTTCGCGGGCGAGATCGTGGCGGTCGTGGTCGCGCGTACGGCGGCCGAGGCGCGCGACGCGGCCGAGCTCGTCGACGTCGACTACGAGGTCCTGCCGGCAGCGCTCGACCTCAAGGAGGCGGCCGCCGACACGGTGCTCGCCCACCCCGAGGCGGGCACCAACAAGTCCGCGCTATGGGTCTTCGACTCCGCTGCGGCCGGCACCGGCGGCGACGTCGAGGAGGCGATCGCCAAGGCGCGCACCGACGGCGTCGTCATCGAACGCGAATACCGCCAGCAGCGGCTGATCCCGGCGTTCATGGAGCCGCGGTCGGTCGTCGTCGACCCGACCGGCGAGCAGTACACGATGTGGTCGGCCACCCAGATCCCGCACATCCTGCGGTTCGCGTTGGCCGCGACGACCGGCGTACCCGAGTCGAAGATCCGGGTCATCGCACCCGACGTCGGCGGCGGCTTCGGCGGCAAGCTCCAGGTCACTCCGGAGGAGTGGATCGCCTGGGCGGTCGGGCGTCGGATCGGCAAGCCGGTGAAGTACACCGAGACCCGCTCGGAGTCGCTGCTGAGCGCCCACCACGGCCGTGACCAGTGGCAGAAGCTCACGCTCGCGGCCGAGAAGGACGGCACCGTCACCGGCTTCAAGGTCGAGTTGCTGGCCGACCTCGGCGCGTACGTCGCGATCGTCGGCGGCGGCGTACCGGTGCTGGGCGCGTTCATGTTCAACTCGATCTACAAGTTCCCGAGCTACCACTTCGCCTGCCAGACCGTGCTCACCAACAAGACCTGGACCGACGCCTACCGCGGCGCCGGCCGGCCCGAGGCGACGTACGGCATCGAGCGGATCATGGACGAGCTCGCCGTCGAGGTCGGGATGGACCCGATGGCGGTCCGCGAGAAGAACTGGATCAAGCACGAGGAGTTCCCGTTCACCACGGTGGCCGGGATGACCTACGACTCCGGCAACTACGAGGCCGCCACCGAGAAGGCCATGGCGATGTTCGGCTACGACGAGCTGCGGGCCGAGCAGATGGCCCGCCGCGCGTCCGGCGACCCGGTCCAGCTCGGCATCGGCATCTCGACGTTCACCGAGATGTGCGGCCTCGCGCCCTCGCGGGTGCTCGGCAGCCTCGACTACGGCGCCGGGGGCTGGGAGCACGCGAGCGTGCGGATGCTGGCTACCGGCAAGGTCGAAGTCGTCACCGGCTCGTCCGCGCACGGCCAGGGCCACGAGACGGCATGGAGCCAGATCGTCGCCGACCGGCTCGGCGTCGCCTTCGAGGACGTCGAGGTACTGCACGGTGACACCCAGGTCAGCCACCGCGGCCTCGACACCTACGGCTCCCGGTCACTGGTGGTCGGAGGCGAGGCGTTGGTCCGCGCCGCCGACAAGGTGATCGAGAAGGCCAAGCCGGTCGCGGCGCACCTGCTCGAAGCCTCGGTCGACGACATCGAGTTCAAGGCCGGCCGGTTCTCGGTCCGGGGCACCGACCAGGGGATGGCGATCGGGGAGATCGCGCTCGCGACCTTCGCCGCGCACAACCTGCCCGACGGGATGGAGCCGTCGCTCGACTCGGAGGCGACGTACGACCCGGTCAACTTCTCCTTCCCTCACGGCACCCACCTGTGCGCGATGGAGGTGGACACCGAGACCGGCTCGCTGACGATGCGCAAGTACACCTGCGTCGACGACATCGGCAACATCATCAACCCACTCATCGTGTCGGGCCAGGTGCACGGCGGGCTGGTGCAGGGCATCGCGCAGGCGCTGTGGGAGGAGGCGGTCTACGACGACGCCGGGACGTTGGTCTCCGGCTCGTTCGTGGACTACCTGCTGCCCACGGCGGCCGACACGATCAGCTTCGACATCGGCCACACCACCTCACCGTCGACCACCAACAGCCTCGGCACCAAGGGCGTCGGCGAGGCCGGCACCATCGCGTCCACGCCGGCGGTCGTCAACGCGGTCGTAGATGCCGTCCGGCACCTCGGCGTCAGCGACATCACGATGCCGTGCACGCCCGAGCGGGTCTGGAAGGCCATCAACCAGCCGGGCGGCGGAGCCGACCCGACGGAGGAGTCGGCCGAGGCGCACTTCGTCGCCGGCGAGCGCAACCAGGATCCGGGCGAGACCGGGGAAGGAGGGGACCTGTGATCCCCGCACAGTTCGACTACGTCGCACCGGCCACGCTCGAGGAGGCGCTCAACGCGCTCTCGCAGCACGGCGACGACGCGAAGATCATCGCCGGCGGGCAGAGCCTGCTGCCGGTGCTCCGGATGCGGCTCAACGCACCCGAGATCGTCATCGACCTCGGCAGGATCGACTCGCTGCGCGGCGTACGCGACGACGGCGACGCGATCGTGATCGGCGCGATGACCCCGCATGCGGTGGTGGCCAGCGATCCGCTGGTGAAGGAGCACGCCCTGTTGCTGCACGAGGCCGTGCAGCACCTGGCCGACGCGCAGATCCGGCACCGCGGGACCTTCGGGGGCGCCCTCGCACACGCAGATCCGGCCGGTGACATGGGCGCCCCGGCGTTGGCGCTCGGGGCAGAGTTCGTGATAGCCGGGCTCGGCGGGACGCACACGGTCGGGGCGGACGAGTTCTTCGTCGACCTCTTCGAGACCGCCATCGGTGACGACGAGATCCTCACCGAGGTGCGGATCCCCAAGCACACCGGCTGGGGTGCGCACTACGAGAAGTTCGTGCGGGTCGCCCACCAGTGGCCGATCGTGGCGGTCGCGGCCACCGTCCGCGCCGACGGCGGCACCATCGCCGAGGCGCGGGTCGGGCTCACCAACATGGGGTCCACGCCATTGCGGGCTCGCGGGGTCGAGGAGGCCCTGGCTGGGCAGCCGGCCACCGCCGACGCGGTGCGGGCCGCCGCCGAGCGGGCCGCGGAGGGCACCAGCCCGCCGTCGGACCTCAACGGCGACGCCGACTACCGGCGGCACCTGGCCGGCGTGCTCACCCGGCGCGCCGTGCTCGCCGCTGCGGGGGCATGATCGGCCGGTATGGATCTCAGCCACCGATTCACGGTCCCCACCCCGGTCGAGGAGACCTGGGCGCACTTCCAGGACATCGCCTCCGTCGCGGAGTGCTTCCCGGGAGCCCAGGTCACCTCGGCAGACGGGGACTCCTTCGCCGGTAGCGTGAAGGTCAAGCTTGGCCCCATCGCGCTGGTCTACAACGGCACCGGCACCTTCGTGGAGAAGGACGACGCCGCGCACCGGTTCGTGGTCGACGCCAAGGGCAAGGACAAGCGCGGCAACGGTACGGCGGGCGCGAAGGTCACGCTCTCCATGACCGAGGCCGGCACCGGCACCGACGTCGAAGTGCTCACCGACCTCGCCGTCACCGGCAAGCCGGCGCAGTTCGGGCGCGGGGTGATGCAGGACGTCTCGGACAAGTTGCTCGGCCAGTTCGTGAGCTGTCTCCAACAGCGGCTCGGCGATGCCGGTGGGTCCTCGGACGCGGCTCCTGCGGCCGCCTCGCCTGCCGCAGCGGGAGACCCGTTGGCGGCTGGCGATTCGGCGCCAGCGGTCGCCGTACCTCCGCCTGCCGACTCGCCGCCCGTGGCCGCGCCCGCGGAAGCCACCGCCGAGCCGGCGGTATCCGACCCCGCCCCCGCGTCGGTTCCCGAGGCCGGCGTGGGGACGGCCGGCGGTGCCGCCGCAACTCCCACCCCGCCGGCCCGGTCGACCTCGCCGGCCAAGGCTGACGACGCGATCAATCTGGGCTCGACCGTGCTGCCGATCCTGTTCAAGACCTACTGGAAACAGGGGCTGATCGCGCTTGCGGTGATCGTGGTGATCATCGTGTTGATCGCGGCGCTCTGAGGCGGCTTCGGCTCGGATTTTGGTCGACTGTCTCCGATTGCGCTCGGCGCAGGTGGCGTCTGCCGAGCATCGTCGGCACCAGGTGCCGAAGATACTCAGCAGATAGCTCGCCGCCTGACGCGAGAGGGACCTCGGAATTTGGTCGACAGTCTCCCTATTTCCGAGGCACCGTCGGCGAGCCGTCCGGAATCGGCCTCAGTCGACCGGCGAGATCACCGGCGGCGTGACCTCACCGTCGGCGGCGGTTTCGTCGTCACGCACGCCGTTGACCCGGGGGTCGAGTTGCGGCTCGAGGCGGGCGATGGCGACCAGGCTGCAGATCAGGCAGCCGACCACGAGCAGGCCGATGTAGGCGTTGCCGAGGGCATGACCGATCAGCAGCCCTGAGATCGGTGGTGCGATGACGGCGGCCAATTGGAAGGCGCCTGAGCTCAAGGCGTTGTAGCGGCCCCGCAGGTGGTCGGGCGCCAGGTCGTTGACCAGCGCCGGGATCGTCGGCTGGAGGAGCGTCTCGCCGAAGGCGAACACCGAGGCGCAGGCGGCGACCAGCAAGGTGGCGCCGAGCGTGCCCGGCACCAGGCCGGAGAGGCCGAGCAGCACCCAGGAGAACGCCCAGACCACGCCCATCACCGCGATGACTCGAGTGCGGCGTCGGCCTTCGATGCGCTGCAGCACCACCAGTTGGAGCACCACGATGACCAGGGTGTTGGCGGCGAACGCGAAGCCGAGGGCGCGCGTGGAGACCTCGCCGACGCTGCGCGCGAACGCCGGCATGCCCACGTTGAGCTGGGAATAGCCCACGAACGACGACACGAAGCTGAGCAGTGTCATCGTCGCCATCGCGGGGCTGCGGAAGACCGCGAGATAGCTTGCCGGAGCGACCTCGGCTCCGGGCGCCACGACGACCCGACCGGCGACGTGTCGCAGTGGACCGAGCAGCAGGAGCAGCGCCGGCACGTAGGAGACGGCGTCGACGAGGTAGATGGTCTGGAACGTCGCCGTGTCGCCGACGTCGACGAACAGGCCGCCGAGCACGCCGCCGATGCCGATGCCGAGGTTGAGCAGGGTGAAGTTGACCCCGAAGTAGCGCTGGCGCAGATCTGAGGGGATGACGGAGGCGACGACGCTCTGCCAGGCGGGCCAGGACATGCCGAAGGCGATCCCGGAGAGCGAGAGCGCGATCGCGGCGACCAGATGGGTGGTTGCGAAGGCGAGCAGCAGGTTGCCGGCGATCAGCAACATGAGCACGCCGAGCTGGATGCGGCGGGCGCCGATCCGGTCGATGGCCGACCCTCCGGGACCGACCACGAGCAGCCCCATCAACGGCGGCAGCGCGAGCAGCAGGCCGACGTCGCTGAGGGCGAAGCCGCGGACCTCGTGGAGGTAGACCACGTTGAACGGCAGCACCAAGCCGGTGCCGAGGAACTCCAACACCACGATCGAGAGCATGAGTCGCCCCTCGCGGGGCAGGTCGTGCCAGAAGCCGCCGAGGCCGGTCGAGGGGGAGGGGGTGGTCATCGTCTCGACTCTCTCAGCGGCCACCGACAGTCGGCATCGGGTTTTCCCGAGGGGTGGGGTCACGATCGGGACACGGTTCGTGGTTCGGCCGGGCTACAGACGCCGGGACGAGTGGTCCTTTAGGGTGGCGCATCGTGAAGAGGCTCGTGGGGACTCTCATCGGCCTCGGCGTCGTGGCCCTCCTGCTCTGCATCCCGGCGCTGTTCTACGGCAACGGCGAGGTCGAGCCGAACTACGAGGACACCTCGATCAGCAACTACGTCGCCGACTTCGACATCGCGAAGAACGGCGACATGACGGTTACGGAGACCCTCACCGTCGACTTCCCGGTCTACGGCAAGCATGGGATCTTCCGCTTCTGGGACAAGATCGACGACAACAACCCCCACGCCCGGCTCGGTCCGGAGGACATCTCGGTTACCCGCGACGGCGCCGAGGAGCCGTTCGAGTTGAGCAACGAGGACCACGGCCGGTTCCGGGTGGCCAAGATCGGCAGTGCCGACGTCACGCTCGACCCCGGCGAGCACACGTATGTGATCCGCTATCGCATCGACGGCGTCCTCGCCGAGAACAAGCGGTCGATCACCGGCGAGGACCTGCAGACGATGTTCTACTGGCAGCTCATCCCGCGCGGGTGGCAGCAGAGCATCGACAAGTCCACGCTCACCGTGCACCTCCCCGTGCCCGCCCAGGACGACGTCAAATGCGCGATCGGCAACCTCGCGAGCACCGGCTGCACCGCCGAGGGCGGCGGCACCCAGGACCTCACGATCACCACCGGGCCGATCGCCGCGCGTACGCCGGTCACCATCGCCACCGCGCTCGACATGGCGACCCCCGACCCCGGCCACTCGGTGCCGTGGACGGGTCGGTGGGACCGCGTCCTGTCCAGCAACCTGTGGGTGCTGATCTTCGTGCTGCTCACCGCCCTCGCCGCGACGGCGTTCGGGGCGATCCTGGGTGCCAAGTCGCGCGAGAAGCCTCCCGGCTTCCCGGTCCTCTATGCGCCGCCCGAAGGGATCGGTCCGGCGCAGGCGAAGTACATCTACAGCGAGAAGGTCGACCGCTCGACGTACGTCGCCTCGCTGATGCACGCCGCCGAGCGCGGTGCCGTCGACCTGACCCACAGCGGCGACTCGTGGACGATCACCGACAAGGCCGGCCCGCAGGGCTGGGCGGGGCTCGACGCGGTGACCACGGACACCGCGCACATCCTGGGCGGGCCTGGTACGTCGTTCACGGCCAGCAAGAAAGACGTCTCGGCCGGGCTGCGGCTCAAGGACGAGCTGTCCCGCTTCGAGAGCAGCGTCGAGACGTGGGGCAAGACCTCCGGCAACATCGTGCGCAGCGGGCTGGGCGGGTTCGGCGGGCTGCTGGTTCTCGCGGGGTTCGGCGCGATGCTCGTCGCCGCCATCTGGAACCCCTTCTCGATGACCTTCCTCGGCCTGATCCCGGGCGGGTTCGCCGTCGCCGGGCTGTCCCTGATGGCCACCGGCTCTGGCACCAGTCGGACCCGCGCCGGGCGCGACCTGTGGTCCCGCGTCGGGGGTTTCCGCCGGATGCTCGCCACGCCGTCCAGCAAACAGCGCTTCGACTTCTCGGGTCGCAAGGAGCTCTACACCGCCTACGTCCCGTGGGCGGTCGCGTTCGGCTGCGCCGACGAGTGGGCCCAGAAGTACCGCATCGAGGTCGGCGAGGAACCGCCCGTCCCGCACTACTTCGCCGGCGCGTACGCCGGGTCGGCCACCGGCGACTACGTCAACTCGATGGTCAGCGACTTCAACAGCACGGTGGACTCCGCGATCTCGTCGTACAACGCCACCCAGAGCTCCTCCTCGAGCGGCGGTGGCGGAGGCGGCTTCTCCGGTGGCGGCGGTGGCGGCGGCGGAGGCGGTGGGTCGTGGTGACCCGGCGTACTACCCCACAGCGGCCATACTGAGCGGAACGGTGCACTCCCGAGACGGATCCCGAGGCAGTCCCAGCGCAGCACCCACTGAAGAGAGAGACCGAAGATGCTCATCGCAATCATCGTGATCGTGATTCTCGTGGCCCTCGTGGGCTTCGGAATCATGGGCTTCAACAAGCTCCGGACCGCCGACATCGGAGCGCAGGAGGCCCTGGGCGGGATCGACGTCCAGCTCACCCGCCGGGCCGAGCTGATCCCCAACCTCGTCGAGACCGTCAAGGGGTACGCCGCCCACGAGAGCGCGGTCTTCGAGGAGGTCACCAAGGCGCGCGCCGGGGTGCAGGCCGCCGCCGCGGGTGACGACGTCCCGGCCAAGGCCGCCGCCGACGCCGCGCTCCAGCAGGCCCTCGTGCGGGTCAACGCCGTGGCCGAGGCGTACCCCGAGCTGAAGGCCAACCAGAACTTCCTCGAGCTCCAGGGCCAGCTCGCCGAGACCGAGAACCAGATCGCCTTCGCGCGTCAGTACTACAACGACGCCGTCGCCTCGCTCAACAAGCTGGTGCTGACGATTCCGTGGATGCTGTTCACCGGCATCGCCAACGTGCAAAAGCGCGAGTTCTACGACGCCCCCGAGGGCCAGCAGACCGCGCCGCAGGTGTCCTTCGGTACGTCGGCCGCTCCGGCCGCTCCGGCCGCTCCGGCAGCCCCGGCAACCCCGGCAGC
>ERZ761607.3032-NODE-3032-length-16959-cov-10.544723_pt1 | contig 16959 bp, 12 predicted proteins | sample MGYA00511164_ERZ761607 | MGnify/ENA primary metagenome ERZ761607 (study PRJEB28899, sample SAMN02445080) | bioreactor sludge metagenome | biome: EBPR sludge | place: Australia: Brisbane, Thorneside Wastewater Treatment Plant | collected 2011-06-22 ...
ATTTTAGGGTAAAATAAAAAATTTTTGATTTGGTTAATTTGAACTTCGGTTATTTATTTTAAATATCTAAATTATAACCTTTTAATTTACTTCCTTAAAATTAAACTTTCTCTCTCAGGTCCCACTGATATATAATTTACCGGATATCCGATCAACTCCTCAATCTTTTTCACATATTCCTGTGCCTCCTTCGGTAGTTTTTCAAAATCTCTGCAACCACTAATATCTCCATCCCATCCTTTCATTGTAATATATACCGGCTTTGCGTAATCTAAAACAGCATTAATAGGGAATTCATTTATTCTTTTTCCGTTATATTCATAATGTGTACAAATTTTCAATTCTTTCAGATTTGATAAACTGTCAAGTTTTGTCAATGCAACTTGATTACAACCCTGAACAATACACCCATATCTCGCTGCTACCGCATCAAAGTGACCTATCCTTCTTGGTCTTCCTGTCGCTGCTCCGAATTCATATGCAATCTCTCTTAACTCATTTGCCATTTCACCTTCCATCTCTGTTACAAATGGTCCCGCACCTACGCAGGTTGAAAATGCTTTCATCACTCCAATTACATTATCAATTTTCTTTGAAAATAATCCGCCTCCTATGTAAGCAAACGATGATAATACAGATGAAGAAGATGTATAAGGATAAATTCCGTAATAAACATCTCTCAACGCACCAAGTTGTGCCTCAAATAAAATTTTCTTTCCGTCATTTGCCGCTTTCTCAAGCAATTCTGTTGTATTGCAAATGTAATGTTTTATTCTTTCAGCATACTTCATACACCAATTAAACGTTTCTTCTGCATTTAAAATATTTTTTTTACCATATACTCCCGCAAAAAAAATATTTTTATACTCAACAGTAAATTTTATTCTTTCTTTTAAATATTCCGGATAAAGTAACTCTCCAATCTGAATACTTTTCTTTAAATATCTTTCGCTATATCCCGGTGCAATTCCTCTCTTTGTTGAGCCATACGCCGCTCCGCCAAGTCTCTCTTCTTCAAATTCATCTTCCAGTCTGTGATAGGGAAGTGATAATGTTGCTCTGTCTGAAATTTTTAAATTTATATCACCAATTCCTGATTCTTTTAATTCTTCAAGTTCTGTAACAAGCGATTCTATGTCAATAAGCGTTCCGGGACCTAAAACGTTCGTTACCTGTTTGTAAAATATTCCTGATGGAATTAAATGTAGTTTAAAAGTTCCATGTTCATTCACCACAGTATGACCTGCATTATTACCTCCCTGATAACGAACTACAAAATCAGCATCTTTTGCAAGATAATCTATCATCCTGCCTTTGCCTTCATCTCCCCACTGTGTCCCTACTACCGCTGAAATTTTTTCCATTAAGAATTATTTTATTTTTTGCACAAAAAAAATCCATTCTGAAAAAATCAAAATGGATTCGTTTTATAAATTTATTTTTGTTTAATTCGTATTACTGAACTCAAAGACCGTATCAAGTTTTGTTATTCTGAAAATGTTTCTGATTTTGTCGCTGGCATTCAGAATTTTTATGTTTCCTTTGTTATCCTTGGCAACTTTAAGACAGTTTATCAGTATTCCTAATCCTGAACTGTTCATCGTAGTTACCTCTGTCATATCTATACCTAAATATTTGTTACCGTTATTTATCTCACTTTGCAAAATCTCTTTTAATTCAGGAAGTTTAGTCAATGCAAGTGAATCACTCTGAAGATAAACTACTTTATAATTGTTATCTTCAATCGTTATTTCTTTTGTTTGTAATTCCATTTTCATCTCCCCGTAAATTCTAATTAAATACTTAATTGATATTTACTCATTTTTAATGAATGAATAAATTCATAAATTTTATTACTTCACTTTTGCAGTCTGAAATTTTTTATTCAGTTTTGCCGCTTTTTCTCTTTTCTCTATTTTTGATTTCCAGTCAACTACTACCGCACTCGCAACAAAAATTGATGAATATGTTCCTGTTAATACACCAACTGCAAATGTGAATGCAAAACTTCTCAATACTTCACCGCCAAATATAAAAATAACTATCAATGTTAAAAATACTGTTCCCCCTGTTATTACTGTTCTGCTCAATGTAGCATTTACAGATTTATTCATAACAGATTCAATCTCTTCGTTTTTGTAAAGTCTGACGTTTTCTCTAATCCTGTCAAAAATAACTACAGTATCATTAACAGAAAAACCGATAAGAGTTAAGAATGCCGCAAGCATTGTTTGGTTAAATTCAAGATTTAATCCCGGGAAAATCATATTGGATATTGCAATTGCCGCAATCGTTATCAATACGTCGTGAAACAATGCCGCTACTGCACCCATCGCGTATATAAACTGAAATCTGAATGACAAATAAACTAATATACCGATTAATGAAAATATAATCGCATATAATGCATTCCTTCTTAATTCTTCCCCGATTTTTGGACCAACTTTATCCGTTCTTAAAACCTCAAAAGTGTTTCCGGAAATTCCATTTCTTAATGCTGTTGAAATATCGTCTGATATTTTTGTCCCTTCCGCTTGTAAAGGTGTTCTCAGCAATATATCTCTGTCACTATCCATAGTCTTTATTTCCATACCTGTGAATCCGGCACCTTCCATTATACTTCTTATCTCCCCAACTTCAACATTTGAAGCAAATCTAACCTGAACCTCTGTTCCACCTAAGAAATCTATACCTAACGGTATCGGTCTGATTATAAAACTGATAATCCCTAAAATTATAATTCCAAGTGATAGAAAATAAAATTTTCTTCTTTTACCTAAAAAATCATAATTTGTATTTTCAAATATACGCATTTTGTAATTTTAAATTCTTTTTAATTTTTTAATTAACCAAATTTTACTTTAACGCCTTTTTCTACAAGTATATCAATCATAATATGTGTTATTACAATCGCTGTGAATAAGTTTGCAACTATACCAAATAACAATGTTAACGCAAATCCCTGAATCGGTCCCGTTCCGAACTGATAAAGAATAACACCTGTAATTATAGACGTAACGTGTGAGTCAAGAATCGCGGAAAAGGCTTTCTTAAATCCAATCTCTATTGCCGTTTTCAATGGTTTACCAATTCCAAGTTCTTCCCTTATCCTCTCATATATAAGTACGTTCGTATCTACCGCCATACCGAGTGTCAATATCAAACCTGCAATACCCGGCAATGTTAATGTCGCTTTAAATGATGCCATAATTCCAAGAATGAATAACACGTTTATCACCAAAGCGATATCTGCAATAAATCCACCTGTTCTATACCAAACCATCATAAAGAGTGCAACTATAATTAATGCTGCTATTGATGATGTGATACCTGCTTTAATTGAATCTTCTCCGAGTGATGGTCCAATTGATCTTTCTTCTATAATCTTTAATGGTGCAGGTAATGCTCCCGCTTTTAATACGATTTCAAGAAGTTTTGCTTCCTGAACATTTGCCATACCTTCAATCTGTGAATTTCCACCGGTAATTTTTCCTCTAACAACCGGTGCTGAGTAAACTACATTATCAAGTACGATAGCAATTCTTTTGTTTACATTTGCTCCGGTAATTCTTGCCCAGTCTGCTGCTCCTTCATCGTTCATCTGCATATTTACTACAGGTGTATTTGATGTCGGATCTATATTTGACTGTGCATTTGATATAACTTTTCCGGTTAACTCTGCTTCACCTTTTAAGGCATATAATATATAAAACTTAGTTCCGTCTCCTGCATCAAATGCTTCTTTTGACCAAGCAAATGTAACATCACTTGGTAATACTGCTAATACATCAGGTCTCTGAAGTATTCTTTCTACTGCAGGTCTGTCATTCTCTGTTACAAATCCATCAGCAGTTCCGCCGTCAGGATTTAATCTTACTAAATAAAACCATGGATTCTTTTTCTTAAACTCTTCCTCTGATAATTGCTGTGTAGTATCTCCTGCTAATCCTGTATCGGTTAACAAACTTGTATCATTTGATGCAATGTTCGTATCAGTTTTCTTAATTGTATCTTTCTTATTCTTTCCTGTCGTATCTTTTTTAACTGCTAAATTTTTATCTGATGATTTTGTTGTGTCTTTTGCAACTGAAGTGGAATCTGAGGTTTTTAATGAATCGTTTGTTAAAGTTGTATCAGTCGTTCCGGCTAAAATGTTGTTAATTAATTGCATCACTCTTACGGCATTCTCCGGCTCAGCGACTAATTTGAATTCAAGTAAAGCAGTTCCGGACAATAAATTTCTTACATCTTCTGGATTGCTTACACCGGGTAATTCAACTATAATTCTATTACCGCCAACTTTTTGAATTTGTGGTTCGGCTACTCCATATTGGTCAACTCTGTTTCTTACAACTTCTACAGCTCTGTCTATCGCACCATTTATTTCCGCTTCAAGTTTCGCTTCTATATCCGCTTCAGTATCACGTGTTTCGCCGTAATATGATTTCAAAGTTTGACCTCTCGCGGCAAGCATTGATTTTAACTGCTCAATAACGGATGCATCTGATGCATCTGTGCTTGCTCTTAACTGATTTAAAACATCAGTTAAAACCTGATCTTTATTTTTTGCCAGGTCATCAAGTAATTTTACAACATCAACATCAAGGACTACATACATACCGCCTTTTAAATCAAGACCTAACTTAATTCTGTCCTGTTGAAGTTCTTTTAGTTCGGCAGCATTTTGTTCAAGAAATGTTATGCTGTCCTGACCTGTTAACTTACTCAACTCTTTATTGAATTGATAATCCTTATATGTAGGATAAATAAAATAAATTGATAGGAAAATAAAAACTAATGTGAGAATAATTCTCGTTAAATTCTTCTTCAATACTTTCTCCGAATATTAAATATACCTAAGTATATGTTTTTGTGAGGGTTACATTTTTTGACAAAACTCAAAATTACCTCAAAAATCAAATAAAGTCAATGTAATAAGTATTGTATTTATTAATTTTTTCAACTTTTACTAAAAACGGTTTTAACTTCATCACAAATTTATCCCCTCTCCAGAAATCTCATCTTCTCTCGTAATATATTTTCACGCCTCCTTTTACTCTCTCTCTCTCTCTCTTTATCCCTCCTCTACTTATCCCTCTCCCGCAAATGTTCTCCCACTCTCCCGCAAATGTTTCCCCTTTCTCCAACAAATGTTTCCCCCTCTCCCGCAGGAGTCTCTTGAAAAGGACTCCTGCCTTCAATCCAATATAGTTCTAACAATCCTTCCTTATTATTCTTTAAATCATCCAATCCTCATTTTCATTCTCCAATTCCAATCCTCATTTGTGAAATTCGTTTAATTCGTGTTCATTCGTGGTGAATCACTCCTCACACCTTATTGAGTCCTCTCCAACAAATGTTTCCCCCTCTCCCGCAGGAGTCTCCCGTAGGGGACTCCTGCGTTCATTCTATATATCATACACCAATTCTTCTAATTTTACTTTCGTTTCCAATCCTCATTTGTGAAATTCGCTCAATTCGTGTCAATTCGTGGTGAGACCCACCACCTCCAACCATCCCTCCTCCTCCATTCTCCCGCAGGAGTCTCCCGTAGGGGACTCCTGTATTTATTCTATATATCATACACCAATTCTTCGAATTTTACTTTCGTTTCCAATCCTCATTTGTGAAATTCGCTCAATTCGTGTCAATTCGTGGTGAATCCCACCAATCCTCTCCATCTCTCCCATGTCCATTCGTGATGAAACCCACCAATCCTCTCCATCTCTCTGGTGTCAATTCGTAGTGAATCCCACCAACCCCAACTATCCATCTTCAATCCATTCGTGGTGAATCCCACCAACCCCTCCATCCCCTATGAATAAAATTAACTTCATATTATCTGTATTAAAAAATTGTTATCTTATTAATTATCCAAATTATTTTGCCGATGTCAAGATTAAAACTTATAAAAAAAGCATTGAAAAAATACGATATTGATGCTTTTTTTATCAAAAATATTTTTAATGTCAGGTATCTTACGGGCTTTTCAGGTTCCGCAGGTGTTGTGCTTATCACAAAAAAAAATAACTACTTTATAACTGACTTCAGGTATAAATCCCAAGCACCTCTTGAAGTTGATAAAGATTTTGAAATAATTATTTTTAAACAACAATCAGACGATTTTCTCAAAGACTACATTAAATCTGACAAACTTAAAAAAATCGGTGTCGAATCAAATTTTATAACTGTAAATGATTTTGATAATCTTAAATCTAAGTTTAAAAAAATTAAGTTTGTAAAAGTTGATTCCTTAATTGAAAATATAGTTTCAGTCAAAACTCCTGATGAAATTGCTTCCATCAAATCAGCCGTGGATATAACTGATAAAGTTTTCTCAAATATACTCGGTATATTAAAGCCGGGAATTTCTGAAAAACGTGTCGCTGCTGAAATTACTTACCTTCAAAAACTCTACGGTGCTGAAAAAGATTCTTTTGATCCGATAGTCGCCTCAGGCGAGAGAAGTTCTCTGCCTCACGCAAGACCAACTGATAGAATTTTAAAAGATGGTGATTTTGTTACGCTGGATTTCGGTTGCTCTGTTAATGGTTTCAGCTCTGATATGACAAGAACTGTCGGTATCGGTCACCTGACTGATGAACAAATCTCTGTTTATAACACAGTAAAAGATGCTCAGAAAATGGCTGTCGATGCTGTCAAAGAAGGAAAAATTTGTAATCAAGTTGATGCCATTGCAAGAAATTATATTAAAGAAAAAGGTTATGGAAACAATTTTGGTCATGGTCTCGGTCACGGATTAGGGCTTGCTGTTCATGAAATTCCAAAGCTAAATCCTTTCTCTGAATTTAAACTTAAAGCCGGAAATGTTGTAACTATCGAACCGGGCATATATATTGAAAACTCATTCGGAGTTAGAATTGAAGATGATGTTGTTGTTACTGAATCAGGATGTGATATTTTAAATACTTCTACTAAAGATTTAATAATCCTGTAATTTTTCTATTATAAAAATCTATTTTAATATTTTCAAAATTATTTGAATAAAGTTCTCATTATATCTTATTACTTTCCACCTATGGGAATGGGTGGAGTTCAAAGAACATTAAAGTTTGCCAAATACCTTCCTGAATTTAACTGGCAACCTGTTGTAATCACCGATTCTCCAAAAAAATATTTTGCTGTTGATAAATCTCTGTTAAATGAAGCGATTGATTCAGGTATTATTATTGAAAGAACCGGAAAAGGTGAATTCAATCCGGATAAAATTATTGTTAAAGCACCTAATGAAAATTTAAGAAAAACTGCGAGTAAAATTTCACAGTTTTTTCTTATCCCCGACAGTAAAAAATTTTGGAAACGTAAAGCTCTGAAAAAAATTGATGAAGTATGGAAAAAATATGGCGGCTTTGACATAGTTTATTCCACCGCTCCTCCTTATACAGACCACCTTATCGGTGTCGCAGTTAAAAATAAATATAATGTTCCCTTAATTACTGATTACAGAGATGCATGGGTTGATAGTCCCGTCTTAAATCATTACCCGACTCCGTATCATAAACTCGCAAATATCAGATTGGAAAAAAATGTTATTAAAGAATCTGAATTTGTTCTCACTACTAATCGAAGAGTTAAAGAATTGATTCTCGCAAGATATGGTAACATTGGTTACAATGATGTAGTTATAGTTCCGCATGGATATGATACTCAAGATTTTGAAAAAGCATCGGAAAATCCTGCTCCAAAATCCGGCAAAATGAGAATAACTTATTCGGGAAGTTTTTATACCCGCGACCCGTTGTATTATTTTGATTCTATTAAATTGTTGTTCCAAAAATATCCTGATCTTAAAGATAAAATTGAATTTTGTTTTATTGGCAATCTTCCAAAAGATTTATTACAAGTTATAGAAGATTACGGCATTAAAAATAACATTAATGTTCTCGGCTATCTTGAACATATTGATTGCGTTCGATATATAATGTCTTCAGACTTATTATTCCTATTAATCAGTAGGGGTGAAAATGATGATGCGGCTATGCCGGGAAAAATTGGTGAGTATATCGGCAGTAGAAAAAATATTGTGGCATGCATTCCTGAAGGTGTTTCTAAAAAATTACTTGAAAATTATAACGCCGTTAAATTTATTTCCGAAGAAAATCCTGAATTACTTGTAAATGCTTTTTATGAATATTATCAGTTATGGAAAAATAATGATATGCCCGTTGCCAATAATGAAGTTGTAAAACAATACGACAGAAAAGAACTCACTGAACAAATCGCAAAAAAATTCAACCACCTTCTAAGATTCGATTAACAATAAAAGTCCCCCTTTGGAGGTTGAGTTCACGAAATCCCAACTTGTCGGGAGGGATTTAGTGGGAGGATTTACAGGAGGATTTGATAATGATGTATATGTGTTGAATAAAAAAAGAAATTAAGTTATTAAAGAAAAGAAATACAAGTCCCCCTTTGGAGGTTGAGTTCACGAAATCCCGACTTGTCGGGAGGGATTTAGGGGGAGGATTTACAAAACAGACTTTTGACACATATTTATAAAGCAGATTTACATCTCCAATTTACAACAAAGATTTACAATCTAGATTTTCGGAAAGTATTTAATATAAAATTTAATAACAAACTTTTTTAATTTTGAAACCCAACAATAATTACAACAAAAACCTAAAATCAAAATCTAAATACCTACGAAAAAACCCAACCAAAGCTGAAACTTACCTGTGGAAATTTGTCCTCAGCAAAGGTCAACTGAACGGTTATAAATTCAAACGCCAACGACCAATTGATAAATACATTGTAGATTTCTTCTGCGAAGAATTAAAACTAATTATAGAAACCGATGGATTTAGCCACATAGGCAAACAAGATCAAGATGATATCAGAATTAAAAATTTAAAAAACTTAGGATTTAATGTAATAAGATTCTCCGACAATGACGTATCGGATAATTTAAATGGTGTAATAACAACTTTAAATAAACTCACTGAAACAAACCAATTGACTTAACTTCAAAAATTAATGAGCAACACAACAAATACAACCAATACAAAACATAACAATTTCCCAACGAACATTCTCCTAATCGGCTCCGGCGGAAGGGAATCCGCACTCGGTTGGAAAATTTTTAACTCACAGTCCTTTAAAGATAACAATTGCAAACTCTATACCGCTCCCGGAAATCCTGGTCTCGCTGAATTTTCTCAATGTGTTAATATTAAAGCAGATGATATAAATTCTTTATTGAATTTTTCTTTAGAAAATAAAATAGACTTCGTAGTTGTTGGTCCTGAAATACCTCTTTCTCTCGGAATTGTAGATAAATTTTCTAAAGCAGGTATAAAAATTTTCGGACCTTCAAAATCAGCGGCTCAAATTGAATCAAGTAAAATATTCACAAAAAATTTATTAAAAAAATATAATATACCTACGGCTGATTACAAATCTTTTTCAGCATCTCAAAAAAATGAAGCTCTCGAATTTCTTAAAAATCATTCTTACCCACTCGTAATAAAAGCAGACGGACTCGCTGCAGGCAAAGGTGTTATAATCGCTGAAGATTTTCAAACTGCTTCTCAAACTATTAATGAATTTATTGATGATAATATTTTTTCAGGTGCAGGTTCTAATTTTGTAATTGAAGATTTTCTTACCGGACAGGAAACTTCTGTGTTCGCTATCACTGATGGAGAAAATTTTGTTTTACTACCCGCTTCTCAGGATCATAAAAAAATTGGTGATAACGACACGGGTAAAAATACCGGTGGTATGGGTGCTTATGCTCCGGCTGAAAAAGTTGCAACTCCGGAAATAATAGAAAAAGTTAAATCATCAGTTATCCAACCTGTAATTTCAGCAATGAAATCAGAGGGTTGTGAATTTAAAGGTTGTCTCTATGCAGGTCTTATGATTTCTCCCGATGGTAATCCATTTGTTATTGAATTTAATTGCCGTTTCGGAGATCCTGAAACTCAAGTTGTTCTTCCGCTTATAAAATCTGATTTTTTAAATCTCCTGATTGCTTCCGCTGAAAATAATATAAATTCTTATAACCTCGAATCATATAAAAAATATTACGTAAGTGTTGTGTTGGCTTCAGGTGGCTATCCTGATGATTATGAGCAAGGTTTCGAAATTACAGGTCTCTCTAATCTTGATAGTGAGACTTTAGTTTTTCATTCAGGCACTAAAATTGTTGAAAATAAATTAGTAACAGCCGGAGGACGTGTTTTAAATATAGTTGCCGGCTCTGACTCTTCTGTCTCTGATGCAATCTCAAAAGTCTATTCTGAAATTGAAAAAATTAATTTCAAAAATATGTATTTCAGAAAAGATATAGCATCAAAAGCATAGTTTTTTATTTTTATAAAAATTATTTTTTTACTCTATTATATTAATTAAATGAAAACAAAAATTTTAGTTACAGGTGGAACAGGTTTTATCGGTTCTCATACTGTAGTCGAATTACAAAATGCGGGTTATGATGTTGTTATAATTGATAACCTTTCAAACTCTGACATAACAGTTCTCGATGGAATAGAAAAAATTACAGGCATCAGACCAACTTTCGGTCAGATTGATCTTACTTCAAAACTTGATCTTGAAAATTTTATCGGGCAACATCAGGATATAAAAGCAGTTATTCACTTCGCCGCTTTCAAAGCAGTTGGTGAGTCTATGCTTAAACCTATGATGTATTATAATAACAATGTAATCGGTATGGTTAACTTGATTGATACATTGATAAATTATAAAATTAATAAAATAGTTTTCTCATCTTCATGCACTGTTTACGGCGAAGCGGATGATTTACCGGTTACTGAAAATTCTGAAATTAAAAAAGCCGCTTCCACTTACGGATTCACAAAACAAATTGGTGAACAAATTCTTATTGATGCCGCAAGAGTTGGAGAAATGAATGCAATTACACTTCGTTACTTTAATCCTGCAGGGGCTCATCCTACATCTCATATCGGCGAACTTCCTATCGGAGTTCCGAACAATCTCGTACCTTACATTACTCAAACGGCTGCCGGTATAAGAGAAATTTTAACTGTTAATGGTAATGATTATCCCACACCTGATGGAACTAACATCCGTGACTATATTGATGTTGTTGATTTATCACTTGCTCACGTAATCGCTGTGAAAAGATTGATAGAAAATAAAAATCTTGAAATGTTTGAAGTGTTTAATCTTGGCACAGGCAAAGGGAGTTCAGTGCTTGAAGTTATTAAATCTTTTGAAAAAGTTACAGGGTTAAAATTAAATTATAAAATCGGTCCCCGAAGGGAAGGGGATGTAATAAGCATTTATTCAGATACTAAAAAAGCAAATGAAGTTCTCGGTTGGAAAGCAAACCGCTCTCTTGATGATATGATGCTCTCCGCTTGGAACTGGCAAAAGAAAATTTCAAAATTGAATTAAGTTAAAAATCGAAAATTATAATGACTGAAGATTTACTGAAAAATATTTATTCCGGAGATAAGAGAAGCATTGCTAAAGCAATCACCATAATTGAAAATGATCTTCCCGGAAAAAACGAAATTTTAAAATCTGCTTTTTTAAAATCAGGGAAAGCCCATAGAATTGGTATCACAGGACCTCCCGGAGCAGGGAAGTCATCTCTCACTAACTGTCTTGTAAAATTATTAACTGATAACGGATTCAAAGTCGGTGTTATTGCAGTTGACCCGACAAGTCCATTCACAGGCGGTGCTTTACTTGGTGATAGAATTCGTATGCAGGAAATCGGAATGTTACCCGGTGTTTTCATAAGGTCTATGGCAACTCGCGGTTCTCTCGGTGGTCTTTCACAAAATGTTTCCGAAGCCTGCGATATTCTTGATGCTTCAGGCAAAGATTTTATTTTAATTGAAACAGTCGGCGTTGGTCAGTCTGAACTTGATATCGCACAAACCGCTGACACTGTCCTGGTCGTTTTAGTCCCTGAGTCAGGAGATGCCGTCCAGGCAATGAAAGCAGGTCTAATGGAGATTGCAGATATTTTTGTTTTGAATAAAGCAGACAGACAAGGTGCCGATGGAATAGCAGCTACAATTAAAAACATAATTCATCTGAAACCGGCGAATGAATTTAACTGGACAATTAATGTATTGAAAACAATCAGCATCCAAAATAAAGGTATCGAAGAATTACTGAAAGAAATAAATTCACATTTTTCTTATATGAAAGAAAACGGATTTTTACAGAAACGAAGAAAAGATAATTTAAGAAAAAAAATATTTGAACTTGTAAACGACCGTTTACGAATTTCCTTTTGGGATGATAAGCATAAAGCCACACTTGAACAAAATCTCGACTCCATCACCTCCCGCAAAAAAGACATTTACTCATTCGTAAAAGAGATATTGTAATTTTTATTGATTCAATATTCATTTGTGTAATTCGTTTAATACATGACAACCTGTCCCGCTCTGCGGGATTAGTATTTCACAAATAAATTTGTTCTCTCCCGCAGGAATCTCCTGCAAGGGACTCCTGCGTAATAATTATTTTTCCAAAACAATCTCACCTCTATTTATCTTCATTCCATTTATTTCATAACGATTTGTGTAATTCGATTAATTCGTGTTAATTCGTGGTGATTCACTCCGAAATCCCCCGCACCCGTGAAAATTAGTATTTTCTCCCACCCAAGTTCCTCCCCCAATTCCTACTTTTCCTTTTACCTCTTTCTTACATTGAATATCCGCTAAATTAACCGTATATTTAGGGTTTTGTAAAATAATTTTGAAACCCAATTCCAATCGGATGGGTTTAATTTTTTATTAATCATATTTCAATTTTAAGTTTTTTAACACAAGGAGATTTTAGATAAGAATGTCTAAAGAAAAAGAAAAAGTTCATCACAGCACTGGTATAATGAATAAAATGAGGGATAAAATGCCCGTCATTATCATTATTCTTATTATTGCGTTTCTTGCCACTATCATTTTTGAGTGGGGTATGAATTATCTCGGAATGAATAATCAAAATTTCGTCTTCGCTAAAGTTAACGGAGAAGAAATTAAAGCTCAGGACTATGACTTAATGGTTCAGCAAAGAGTTCAACAAATGCGTGAACAAAATAACGGTAAAGATGTTGACGACGCTACACTTCAATCTATAAGAGATCAGGTCTGGCAGGAAATGTTACAGCAAACTCTCGTAAAACAGGAACTCAAAAAACTTGGAATTGAAGCAACTAACGCTGAAGTCCTCGATTGGATCTATCAAAGACCTGAAACTTTACCTGAACCTATTCTAAGAAATTTTAAAGATTCTACCGGGGTATTTAATATGGCTGCGTATCAGCAAGCACTCACACTTAAATCTCCCGAAGCAACTACATTCTGGAATCAGGTTGAGAATTATCTTCGTGAAATGATTGTTTCACAAAAACTTCAGTCAACTATTGCAAGTTCTGTTATCGTTACTGAAGGTGATGTTTTACAAAGATATAAAGAACTATGGCAACCTCTTACATTTCAATATGCTTTCCTTGATGTCAACAGCATAACTGACACTAACGTTTTTGCAGTGAACGACCAGGAACTTAAAGACTATTACGAAAAAAATAAATTTGAATTTAAACAACAGGAAGCAGTAAAACTAAAATATATTATCTTCCCTGATAATCCTACAGCAGAAGATTCTGCTCAAACCAAAAAAGTTCTCGCTGCTTTATCTAAAGAATTTAAAAATGTTCAGGAAGCAGATTCTGCTCTTATAAAATTTGTTAACTTTAATTCTGCTACTCCTTATAATAACGAATTCCAAAAACCTAATGCTATCGGAAAAGGTGCTCTCGGATTTTTATTTGAAGCAAAACCCGGAGACGTTTCTGAAGTTATTATTGATCAGGATGGATATAAAGTTGTCCGCTTGCTTGAATCAAAAGACGGTACAGATACTTATGTAAAAGCTTCTCATATACTTGTTAATTTCGGAACTGATACCGCTGATGCAAAGAAAAAAGCAGATGAAATTCTTGCCCGTGTAAAAGCAGGTGAAGATTTCGGAACTTTAGCTTCGCAACTTTCTCAGGAACCTAATGCTAATCAATCAAGAGGTGAACTCGGTTGGTTTGGTAAAGGTACTATGGTAAAAGAATTTGAAGATGCTGCATATAACAATGCACCGGGTTCAATTGTTGGTCCGGTTAAAACTACTTTCGGATATCACATCATAAAAGTTGAAGGCAAAAGTAATAAAGAATTCCGTTTTGCTGAACTTAAAGAAACTGTTAAACCAAGTAACAGAACTCGTGAACTTGCTAAAACAACAGCAACTGATTTTATGAATGATGTTCAGGGCGGACAGAATTTTGATTCACTCGCAAAATTCCTGAATTTCCCTGTGGCAGTTTCTCCTGAAATTACTAAAGACGGAACTTTCCCGTTAGTGAACAATAATAGAAATCTTGTAAAATGGGCTTTCGACAGCAAAGTTGGATCTATTCATACTCCTGTTAAAGTTCAGGGCGGCTACGCTTTATTCCAAATAGTTGAAAAACTTCAGGAAGGTTATAAAAATTTCGATTCTATCAAAGTCTCAATTTTAAAACCGAAAGTTGTTCTCGAGAAAAAATTTGCTGCACTTAAAAATACTGCTCTCGATTTAAAAACAAAAATTCAAGGTAACGACTTAACAACACTTTTAAATCAATTACCGGGATTGAAAGTTGAAAAAATTGATTCAATGAAAACTGCTACACCTGATCCTAAAATGAACAACGATATGGAAATAGGTTATTCATTATTGCAACTTTCAGACGGTACAATTTCAGACCCTATAAGAACACAACGGGGTATTTATATTATAAATATGATTAATAATCCTCCTCTAAATCAACAGGATTATCTTGAAAAAGCACCTAACATCAGAAAAGAATTAATGATGCAAAAACAGCAAATGGCTGTCCAGGAATGGTTGCAAAATCTTCAGACTAAAGCCGATATTGAAGATAACCGCGATATGTTCTTCTAAAAATAATTTTAATCTCGTTTCATTTATTAAATTAAATGAAACGAGATTTTTTTTAAATCTTTTTACTTTCAACCCATTTTCCAATCAAATATTTTTCCCTTACTACTTTCCCTTTATATTTGTGTAATTCGTCCAATTCGTGATAATTCGTGGTTGAGGTTTTCACCCCACATTCTTTACTAAATTTTCCTTTTCCCCTATTTTTTAATTCGTGCAATTCGTCTAATTAGTGATAATTCGTGGTGAAGATTTTAATCGCCCCTGAAGTATCTTTTCCACCACTCTCCCGCAGGAGTCTATTGCAAAGGACTCCTGCGATCTTATTACTTTTACTTTCTGATCTCTATACCTAATATAACTCATTCACATTTGTCCGTTACGATTTGTGAAATTAGTGAAAATTAGTGAAAATTCGTGGTTGAGGTTTTCACACCAATTTTAAATTCGTGCAATTCGTCCAATTCGTGATAATTCGTGGTTGAGGTTTTCACCCCCAATTTTTAATTCGTGTAATTCGTCTAATTCGTGGTGAAGATTTTAATCGCCCTGGAAGTATCTTTTCCACCACTCTCCCGCAGGAGTCTCTTGCAAAGGACTCCTGCGATCTTATTACTTTTACTTTCTGATCTCTATACCTAATATAACTCATTCACATTTGTCCGTTACGATTTGTGAAATTAGTGAAAATTCGTGATAATTCGTGGTTGAGGATTTCACTACCCAATTTTAAATTCGTGCAATTCGTCCAATTCGTGATAATTCGTGGTAGAGGTTTTCATCCCTAATATTTAATTCGTGATAATTCGTGGTGAAGATTTTAATCGCCCCGGAAGTATGTTTTCCTTTCCCATTCTTTCCTATCAAATTTTCCCTTTCACAATTTCATTTCTTTTTATATTTTCAAGCGTAAATTTTTTTTCACAGGGCTAAAATTTATATTTTGAAAAAAACACTTTTCCTTATTCTTTCCCTCGTTTGCTCAATTTCCTATTCTCAGGAATTTTCCCCTGATTTCAGCGAATATGATTTTGCCATTACTCCATCCATTTCTTACATTTCTTCCGCTTCCATTCAGGTAAATCCTTACTCTGATAATCCGATTGAACGTAATTCGTTCGCTGACCTTAGCGGTGGTTTTGGTATTGGTCTTTCTCTGAAAAAGAAAATTTTTACTAAAGACCTTTTCGTTGTCGTTAGTTCTGAATATTCCCGAATCAGTGATAATAATGTTACACAGTTTCTGTTTAATGGTGATGAAGCCGTCAAAGTAAAACTGACTGAAACTGTCTGGATGATTCCCATTGAAGTCGGTGTTAATTATAACCTTCCTAAAATGACTAATAACCTGAATATTTATCTCGGTGGCGGTGCAGGATTTTATTTCGGTAATAGAACTCGTACAATTAATAATGTCTCTACTGAAACATTTAATCAGGATATTGGGTTTAATCTTTATATACTGAGCGGGTTTGAATACTTCATCGGTAACAAACTATCTGCAGGGTTTGAAATGAAATTCAGAGACGCAGGATTTAATGTGGATAGCAGATTTCCGTTCAGTTCGATTAATGTTAACGGTGTTTCATATGCATTGCCAAGAAATTATTATTCAAGAGTTTTTATGGACGGTTTAAAAGTTGGTGTTAACTTGAACTATTATATTTTTTAAAACTTAAATAATATCTTATTGCAAATTATTCTACTGAAATATTTTTACGCGATTATCTTTTCTTTATTTTTGTTCTCTCATAGTTTTGCTATATCCAATGAATTTGAGTCTTTTGAAATTCAAACATCAAATTCTGCTTACCTCTCCTTTGACGAAAATAAAACCGTTACTAACTATATTGTTAAAGGCAGCTTCGTCAAAAATTCTTTTTTCTTAAAAACTGTATCACCTCTAAAAATTTCTGAAGCAACCGGAAAAATTATTCCTTCTTCCGGTAATGTTTCTCTCGATAATTTATTTAATAAATTTAAAATTTCAAAAAT
>ERZ761607.3038-NODE-3038-length-16912-cov-31.014534_pt1 | contig 16912 bp, 16 predicted proteins | sample MGYA00511164_ERZ761607 | MGnify/ENA primary metagenome ERZ761607 (study PRJEB28899, sample SAMN02445080) | bioreactor sludge metagenome | biome: EBPR sludge | place: Australia: Brisbane, Thorneside Wastewater Treatment Plant | collected 2011-06-22 ...
TTCGTTGGGGATCAGTTGTTTTTTGGTGGGCAAAACGGAAGGCCGTGATTTTTCAACTACTTCCTCCCTGACATTGATTTTGGCTTCCCACCATACAAAAATAAGCAAGATGGATGTCAATCCCAAAAAGGAAATAAGCCAAAAGTGGGTATAAGACAGTCGTATATATCCTGCAAATTGCGTCAATTCTTCTTTCAAGCCATCCGGTATCAACCCAGCGAAAACGCCCAGTACAACACCCAATAAAATGATGGCCATAGCAATACTTCCCCGCTTTCTATACGGATGTTGTCCAGTTTTTTTATTCTTTTTTGCCGTTTCGCTATCCGCAGGTTTTGTGATAAACCAATAAATAGGATTACTCATGGTCTCTAATTGGTGGAACCATCTTAAAATAAAGGTATTTCCTATGCTGTGCAACGTCTATGTAAGCGCCTTTGGGGTCTTGCACGAAAGGATTTGCCAATGGATGCGTTTATTTACAACTGGAATTCCACATTTAACCCTGCCCGCTTGCTGTAACTTGCACCTTCTTTTTCTAAAAACGACTATACACATGCCAGAAAACCGTTGGGTGGCTGTAAAACACCTTCTCCGCATCGAACAAGAGGGCGCCTACACGGCGCGATTACCGTTAGAGACCGAATCGGCGGGGGCACGACGACAGATTTCGGATTATATCGGCGGGGTAACGCGGCTCCGGCGGCGCTTGGATTTTTGGTTGGGGCAGTATTATACAGGAAAATTAGAAAAAATGGAGGCTCCGCTTCGGCAGCTCCTCCGCTTGGCAATGTATGAACTCACCGAGACCGAGCACCCACACTATGCCGTTTTGAACGAGGCTGTGCGTGTAGCCAAAAAGCACATCCGCCCCAGCGCTGGCCCCTTGGCCAATGGCATTCTACGGGCTTTTTTGCGGGATTTGGACCACTTGCCGAAACCGGAATCGGGGAAAAAACTGCACGATCTGGCGGTGTGGCATTCGCATCCCGATTGGTTGGTACGTCGTTGGCAGAAGGCATTTGGAGAACATTTGGAAGACCTTTTACGATGGAACAATGCCCGCCCGGTACATGGCTTGCGAATCAACCTACTTAAAACCACACCCGAAGCCTTCGACGAAGCGATCCAAAATGCAGGCATCGCCATCGAGGCCGGACAATATCTGCCATATTTCAGGAAAACGGTACACCTACAAGCCGTTTTAGTGGATGGATGGATAGAAAAAGGCGTTTGTGCAGTTCAAGACGAAGCCGCTGGATGGGTGGTTGCGGTCTTAGACCCTCAGCCGAATGAAGTGTTGGTGGACGCCTGTGCCGCACCCGGCGGAAAGAGCACCCATGCGGCCATGCGCATGTGCCAGACCGGACGCATTTTTGCCATCGACCGACATCCGCAGCGTACCCGTTTGATACAAGATGCGGCCAAAAAACAGGGCATTTCTACCATCGAGGCACTTGCTGCCGATTTTGAGGAGTGGGCGGCAACATCGGATGTACTGGCAGACCGCGTGTTATTGGATGTACCTTGCTCTGGAACAGGCGTTTTGTCCAAACGGGCGGATGCCCGATGGCAGCGGGCAGAAAAAGACCTTCAAGACTTGCTACAACGTCAAGAAAAGCTCTTAGATGCCGCTACCCAAACGGTCAAGGCAGGCGGCCTTTTGGTTTATAGTACTTGCTCCATCGAATACGAGGAAAACGAAGCCCAAGTAACCGCTTTTTTGCAACGTCACCCAAACTTTAGGCGGGAAGCCATTCCTGACCTCCCGCCCGAATTGCGAAATGCCCAAGGTGCATACCAGAGCCTGCCCTTTAAAAATGGGATGGATGGGGCCTATGCTGTCCGACTGCGCAAAACGGCCTCATGATTATCCTACTCCCATTCGGATGGGGCTGAGGTGTTCCCACTCCTCCTCCTCAAACAGACGGGATTTTACCACAAACCGAAGGCCGAGCGGAATTTCCAGCGAGAAACTGGCTCCGCGCCCCGGTGTTACGTCTATCTCCAATTGGGTGTGTTGCCAGTACTCGAACTGAAAGGCCGACATGTAAAAGTCGCACCCTTGAATTTGACCGAGCAATACATCCTGATCACCGATGAGCAGTTCCCCCGCGGCATAGCACATCGGGGCCGAACCATCGCAACATCCACCACTTTGGTGGAACATCAGTGGGCCATGCGCCGCTTTCAGGGTTTCAATAACGTCCATAGCAGCTTGGCTGGCAACAACTCTGGGGATCATAAAGGTTTCGATTTAAAGAATCAGAAGAAGCCCAAGGGGTTTTTGCTGTACGAAATCAGCATGTTCTTGGTTTGGCGATAATGTGCCAGCATCATTTTGTGGGTTTCACGCCCGATACCGGATTTTTTGTAGCCACCAAAAGGCGCATGGGCAGGATACGCATGGTAACAATTCACCCAAACCCGTCCGGCTTTAATGTGCCGTGCCATTTGATATGCTTGGTGCATATCGCGAGTCCAAACACCAGCACCCAAACCATACAAGGTGTCATTAGCAATTTCCAATGCCTCGGCCTCGTCTTTAAACGTGGTAACACAGACCACCGGGCCGAAAATTTCTTCTTGGAAGACCCGCATTTTGTTGTGGCCTTTCAGGATGGTAGGTTGAATATAATACCCATCTTCCAAATTTTCATGCTTCACCGCGCTACCTCCACACAACACTTCGGCCCCTTCTTCTTTCCCAATCTGGATGTAGTTCAGGATTTTCTCGTATTGGTCGTTCGAGGCTTGTGCGCCCATCATTGTTGAAGGGTCTAAGGGATGTCCCATTTTAACGGCCTGGGCACGCGCTACCACCCGCGCCATAAAGGCATCATAAATACTTTCTTCTACCAAAATCCGGGATGGACATGTACAGACCTCGCCTTGGTTTAAGGCAAACATCACGGCCCCTTCCAAGCATTTATCAAAGAAGTCATCATCGGCATCCATAACGCTTTTAAAGAAGATATTCGGCGATTTTCCGCCCAATTCCAGTGTTACCGGAATGATGTTTTGCGATGCATACTGCATAATCAGTCGTCCGGTCGTGGTTTCACCGGTAAACGCTACCTTTGCCACACGTGGACTGGATGCGAGCGGTTTTCCGGCCTCGATACCAAAGCCATTCACCACATTCAGCACACCCGCAGGCAAGAGGTGCTGGATCAGTTCCATCAAAACCAGAATGCCCGATGGCGTTTGTTCGGCGGGCTTCAGTACCACACAGTTTCCAGCGGCCAATGCAGGCGCCACTTTCCACGCGGCCATCAGAAGCGGGAAATTCCACGGGATGATTTGTCCTACAACTCCCAATGGCTCCGGAATATTCATGGAAACGGTCGTCGCGTCCAACTCGGCCACAGAACCTTCTTCGGCACGGATCACCCCGGCAAAATACCGAAAATGGTCTATCGCCAGCGGCAAATCGGCGGCACGGGTTTCGCGTAAGGGTTTGCCATTGTCCCAAGTTTCTACACGGGCCAATAACTCCAGATTCGCCTCCATCACATCAGCAATTTTCAGTAGGATATTGCTGCGTTCGGTTGCAGAACTGTTGTTCCACATGGGCGCAGCGGCATGGGCGGCGTCCAGTGCCAATTCAATGTCTTCGGCAGTAGAACGCGCCACACGGGTGAATACCTTACCATCTACCGGAGAAATGTTATCAAAATAGGCGCCTTTTACAGGTGCTACCCACTGACCGCCAATAAAGTTGTCGTAGTGGTCTTTAAATGCAGGAGGTGCAAGGGAAACAGAGACATCAGACATAACGTGTACCGATTAAAAGTTGAACGTCTAAAAGGGTTTAAAAATTCCCGTTTTATGGCGGGACTTACGTTAGAAACTAATGCAGAAAAACGTTTTCATGTTTGCACAATCCTGCCAAAGAGTTGAACGATCCTAACATCTTTTAAAAGAATGGTTTTATTTATCCATTTGCTGACGTAACTTACCTCACAATATGTAAACGCTTTCAGAATGAATACTTATCCCTTTGCACGCTATGAATATGCAGCTTTCTTCGGGCTATTATGATCGCCGTAAATTGGAAGCCCATGTAGAAAACCGAACAGTGTATTCGTTAGACAGGGCCGAATTAAATGTCTATGAAACCCACATGTTTGCCGATAAGGTAGAACTCACCTTCGATCATCCTGTTTTGGTTAGTATGTTGAGGGGTAAAAAAGTAATGCACCTACGCGATAGCAGCTTTGTTTTCGTCCCGGGCGAGTCGGTTGTTTTACCACCCGGCGAGGAAATGCAGATTGATTTTCCGGAAGCCACCGTAACCAACCCCACGCAATGTCTGGCCTTGACACTGGCGAATGAGTCTATTCTGGAAATGACTTCCTACCTGAATGAACAACATCCAAAGGCGGATGATTTTGCGCAGTGGACTTTCACTGAACGCAATTTTCACTTCACAAACGATACGGCCGTTAACCAGATTATTGCACGGATGATCTTCCTTTTCACCGAAAACCATCCTTCTAAAGATATTTTTGCGGATTTTATGCTGAAAGAATTGATCCTTCGCCTGATGCAGACCGAGGCCCGTCATATTTTATTGGAAAGTGCCGATGCCCTCCATCAAACCTCGCGGCTAGCATATGTGGTGAAGTACATTCGAGAACATCTGCACGAACCACTTACGGTACAAGCCTTAAGTGAAAAAGCCTGTATGAGCCAAACGCATTTTCACCGCTGTTTTAAACTGGAATTGGGCCTCTCGCCAGTTGATTTTATCAACTCCGAAAGAATCAGATTGGCCAAAAAACTCTTAAAAAACCAACAACATCGGATCACCGAGATTTGTTATTCATGCGGATTTAACAGTATATCCTACTTTAATAATGTTTTTCGACGTGCCACAGGCCATTCCCCTACGGCTTATCGGCGTCACCACCTAAGTTCCTTGGTTTAAAGGCTTAACGTCCCGTCAAACGGTCTATGGGCGTAGGCGATACGGTGGGCACATTCGGCGCTTCATGCGCTAACCGTCGGCTCACTTCCTCACGAATGGGTAAAAACAGTTCTGGATGCCCAGCATAATAAGTCATCCAAGCTTCAAAAACGGGCGGTGGAATGCGGTGGTCTTTTAGAAGAGAGTCTCGCATGGCGGGCTTCACGTCTCGCAAGGTCATCAAACGGGCTTCGGCCAATTCCAAATCCATCAAAATAGCGATGAGTTTTTCTTTTGGCAAAGGTTGACGGGGCGAGTCACTGGTTTTCCCACAGCCTGTCGCCATAATTAATAGCCCAAACCCGATAATAAAGTGAAGAAGCCTGCTTGTATTTGGCATTATACACCATATTTTAAGCCGCGAATAAAGTCCCCTACTTGTTGTAGCCGCTCCTCGGCATTCAACGGCGCCTCCCATAGCGCCTCCAAGCGGTTAATGAGGGCAGAACCTACGATAAAACCATCGGTTTGGGTCGCGAGTTGCATGGCATCTTGATGATTCCGAATTCCAAACCCAACCAATAATGGATTTTTCTTAACGAGTGGCCGAACCCGCTCTAAATAGGCGGAAACGGCATGGGTCGAGATATTGGTCCCTGTTAGTCCTGTTACCGAGACGGCATAGACAAAGCCATTGGTTTGTTCATCAATATAACGAACCCGCTCATCCGAAGTATTCGGCGCAATTAGGTTTACCCAAGCCAACCCATTTCCGTCGGCAGAAGCCCGTAGTTGATCGGCCTCATATGGCGGTAAATCCGGCAAAATCAGACCATCTACACCACTTTGGGCAGCGTCCCGACAAAATGCCGCAAGCCCGTAACGCATAATAGGGTTTACATAGCCCATGAGCAACAAGGGTGTTTCTGAGGATTTGCGGAAAGACTCGGCCACCCGAAAGGCATCCACCATTTTGGTTCCATGCCGTAAGGCCCGTTCACTGGAACGCTGGATGGGCAATCCCTCGGCCAAAGGGTCGCTAAATGGCATACCGAGTTCGATGAAGTCGGCACCATTTTCATCCACCACCCGCAACAAATCGCGGGTTGCGACGGGTTCGGGGAAACCATTTGTGACGAAAATTCCCATGGCTTTTTCGCCATTGTTGCGGCATTGAGCGAGGGTTTCTTGTAGTCGCTGGGTCATAAAAATGGTCTTTACAGCAATGTTTTATGGAACAAAAGGCTACGCGCCCACCTTCTGAAGCGCTGTTTGGGCTGCTAAAGTAAGCCTTCTGATTCCGGTTTTATGCTTCTTTTTGGGTTTTTCGAGATTCCTGTTGGGTTTCAGAAAGGCCCTCCACAAATGATTCCACACAAACCCATATTTAAACCAATGAAACGTCTGTTCTTCCTTTGCTTATACAGTTTTTTATTGGGGCCTGTCTTGTTGGTCGCCCAAGCCCCAATCCCGCCAGATAGCCTGCGAATGGCTTGGTTCAAAGATGCGAAATTGGGTATTTTTGTCCACTGGGGTATTTATAGTGTGGACGGTGTGGACGAATCCTGGTCTTTCTATAACCATTATTTGCCTTTCGAAACATACAGCGCCCAACGCAAACGCTTTACTGCCAACAAATACGACCCCGTTGCATGGGCCAAACTTTTTCGGGAAGCAGGCGCCCGATATGCCGTTCTTACTTCTAAACACCACGATGGCATGGCCCTCTGGGACTCACGCTTTGGGACGGAAAGCATGGTACAACAAACACCCGCCAAACGAGATTTGGTGACACCCTTTGTAAATGCCCTACGTGCAGAAAACCTGAAAGTGGGCTTGTATTTCTCTCTTATAGATTGGGCTTATCCCGATTATCCCGCCTTCCGAAAAAACGAAGTTCGATACGACCGCACCAAAGATCCGCAGCGCTGGCAACGATTCAGGGACTTTTACCAAGGCCAACTTTTTGAACTCTCCACCCAATTTAAGCCCGATTTATTTTGGTTTGATGGCGACTGGGAACACCCCGCCGAGGCTTGGGAAAGTGAAAAAGTGCGGGCCAAACTCTTTGCACAAAACCCAAATGTGATCTTAAACAGCCGCTTGGCCGGACATGGTGATTACGAAACACCAGAACAAGGTATTCCGATTGTCAAGCCTAAATCACCGTTTTGGGAACTATGCCTCACCGCAAATGACTCATGGGGCTATCAGGGAACAGACGAAAATTATAAAACCCCAGCAGAAATTATCCAAATTTTTAGTGAGGTCATCGGATTGGGCGGGAACCTGCTCCTCGCCTTTGGTCCAAAAGAAGATGGAACTTTTCGTTCGCAAGACCTGAACCTGATGAAAGAATTGGGGCGTTGGACCAAACGGAACGAGGAAGCAATTTATGGCACACGCGCCGGTTTGCCTTCAGGACATTTTCAGGGCGTCACAACGGTCTCTAAAGACCACAAAAAACTCTACCTATTCCTCACGGGCCGCCCCGCTTCCGGACAAGTAATGCTGCGCGGTATCGAAAGCAACATTGCCTTTATTCGGGTTTTGGGCAGCGGGCAAAAACTCTATGGCTGGCGTATGAAAGGCAAGCCGTGGTGGAGCGAAAAACCGGGATTTATTACCATTGACCTGCCAGAATCCACCCTCTTCGACCCATATCTGACCGTCGTTGCAATTGAATTTAAGGAACCTATCCGACTACACCGTGAGGATAAAGTTGGTTTATTGGAGTAAATTTACAAAATACCGCTTGAAGGATGGCTATCTTGTTGTTGTATCTCAGACTCCAACCTGCTATTACATGCCGAAATCGTCCATAAAAACCCTAATCATCCACTTTATTGTGGTTTATGTCATCTTTTTGACACTTTCCAGCATTCTGGGAGTTGTGATGCGGGGCCGTCCGCTCAATAGCCAAGACTTCATTGTAGGCGCTGTGGTTGCAGGCTTACTTGCTTTCCGGCGTTACCTCCGCGACAAAGCACTAAAAAAAGACAATACCCCTAAAACAGAGCAATAAGGGGTGCATTCCCAAAATGCCAATAGGCATTACGACGCACTTAGATTAGGTAAAAGCTTTACTTACCATCGAGAAACACTTCGTAGGAGCGATATCACAACAAAACCCGTAGGGCGGTATCATACGAGAATCGAGCAGGCCGCATAAAATGTGAAAGATGTGTTCACGAGGTGCTTTGGGAAGTTTTGCAATGCACCTCAGTAAGACGGATTCCAATTGGATAAAGCGGCTGTTTTTCGCTTGGCAAGTAGGGTTTTCAGGAAGGCCACCACATCGGGGTGCTGAGCAGCCACATCATGTAACTCGGCCAAATCCGTATCTAAATTATAGAGCGCAATCGGTGCATCAGGGTTTTTCATCCATCCCGTGCGGATGCCTTTCCATTTGCCCCATCGCACGGCCTGAATCCCGTTTTTGACTTCCGGAAACTCCCAGTATAACCATTCGTGCGTCTGTTGTATGCCTATACCTGTGAGTAAAGGCAAGAACGAGACGCCTTCTTGTACATTGCGTAATGGCTTTTGGATAAGTTCTGCAACCGTTGCGAATACGTCCCAGTTTGCTGCTACATGATCCGAGGTTGTGTTGGGCGCAATCACCCCTGGCCATCGGGCAATAAATGGAACCCGAATACCGCCTTCAAGAAGGTCTTGTTTATACCCACGCAACGGACCATTGGCCTCGAAGAAGTCAGGATCAAAACCGCCCATTTTGAAACTTGCCCCATTATCACTGGTAAATATAACTAAGGTATTTTGATCTAAGTCCAATTTTTTAAGGAGTTGCAACATCTTCCCAATTTGCTGATCCATTCGGGTAATCATGGCCGCATAAGCTGCTTTTGGCTTGGGATGCGGCAAGTATCCTTTATCGCCAATATACGGTATTTCTTCAAAAATCCCTTCATACTCGGCAATGGCTTCATCCGGCGCTTGCAGGGCCAAATGCGGCGCTGTATAGGGCAAATAGAGAAAAAAAGGTTGCTCTTGATGGGCCTCTATAAACCGTAGGGCTTCGGCGCCAAACATATCGGTGGCATAGTCCATACCTTTAAATAGCGCATACGCAGCGGGATCAGCAGGGTCTCCTTGCAATTTCTGATGTGGGCTAAAGTAGCCATTTTTTGTGGCCTCCCAGGTTTGATTCCGCCAAAAATGGGACGGATAAAAATTATGCGCTTGTTTCTGGTCTAAGAACCCATAGAAAAAATCAAAACCATGAAGATTCGGAATACCCGTTGTCTGAGGCCCGCCCAAGCCCCATTTCCCAATCAAACCAGTTGTATAGTCATACTGTTTTAGGAAACGGGCCACCGTTTCGGTACCGGGCGGTAGTGGAAACTGCCCGCGCTCCTCCTCATCACGAAAACCACCATACTCTTGGTTGCCCCGCACAACCGACTGCGCGGTCGAAAGCCCCGTGAGAAGTGTGCTCCGTGAAGGTGCACAAACGGTACTACCTGCATAAAATTGTGTAAATCGAATGCCTTCGTTTGCCATTTGGTCTAAATACGGTGTCCGAATTAATTTCTGACCATAGCTACCCAAACTTCCATAGCCAAGATCATCCGCCATGATGTAAATAACATTAGGCAAGCGGGCTTGTTTTCGAACCACCTTCCCAGAACACGAAAGCCCCGTGAGCAAAAATCCTCCTAAAAGGATATGTTGGATTAATTGTCGGATCATACATTTCGCCTAAAAATTGTGCCACTGCCTCCTCAAGTAAAAATACACAATCTGCAAGTACATACAATACCTTTCACCTTCACACGTTGTATTCTAAGCACATACTCATTGCCATATTCTTTCATCTTAGCCTAAACAACCATGAAAAACGTATTCTTTCTTCTCGTTTATCTCATCGCTTTGCCTGCCTTTGGCCAATCAAAAACCGAAGAACCTCCCTTTATAGATGTAACAGGAACCGCTGAAAAAGAGGTGATTCCAGATGAGATTTATATCTCCATTACCCTTCGCGAACGATATGAAGGCAAAACCAAAATCCCGATTGAGGTACAAGAAGAAAAGCTCAAAGACACCCTCCGAAGGCTAAACATCGGGCTTGATCAACTTTCGGTGGCAGGTGCAAATGCGGGCTATATACGGGTGAGCCGGAAAGCCAAAGACGTCATCACCCGAAAAGACTATGAATTAAAACTGAGCGATGCCGCCACCTTGGGCAAACTATTTGAAGCGCTGGACCAGATCGCCATTACCGATGCAGCGGTGTCGCGGGTGCATCACTCCAAAATGGACGAACTCCGTCGTGAAGTACGTATTCAAGCCATTAAAGCCGCCAAAGAAAAAGCCGATTACCTCCTTGCAGCCATTGGCGAACAAACCGGCAAACCATTGGTCGTACAAGAACGCGATGCCTTTGGCCCCATGCCCATGAGTAATGTTCAACACCGCATAAATGAAACCATTGCCGGCGTGATGGATGCCGTCGGAGGCGAAGATGAAATCCAGTTCAACAAAATTAAAATCCAGATGTCTATCTATGTTAAATTTGGCATTAAGTAGTATTTATATACCATTATAAATACTTAAAAATTATTCTATATCTTTACAAACCTATTACTCTCACTTGCCATTTCAGAGAAGGCATTTTCAGCTTCAGAAGATCCTTTCCATTAAGTATTTCAATTAGAAGAACAAACAAAGGCTTTCCCGTAGAATAGAGAAAGCCTTTGTTTGTTGAGACAGGAGTTGTACCTGTCCAATCCCACCATTATGTTGTTCGAGAAAGGAACGAGAAGAGAGGTCTCCGGAGACTGCGGTTCTGGTGATGTGGCTCCCCGTAGTCTCCCTTGTAATATAACAAAAAAAAGCGTGGGATACCACGTAATATCATTTTTGATCTCATTTTTTTAATATTGCTTGTCACTATGCAATAAATTTTGGATATAGGGGCTTAGAATAAAAAAACAACAATAAAAACGTCCTTTCAGTAACCTTTATGCAAACATCGTGGCATACATCAACTCTATAAATTGTACCGTTTCGCCTACATCATGTGTCCGGACCAATTTTGCGCCCTGATAGAGGGCAATTGCAGTCACGCCCAATGCTCCAAATAGCCGCTTTTCTGGTGGAAGCGGTGCCCCACTAGGATTCAACAATGTACCAATGGTACTCTTGCGCGAGACCCCAACCATTACTGGCGTACCCAACGCCAAAAGTGCTGGAATCCCTTTAATAAGCGCCAGATTCTCGGAGTGACTTTTCCCAAAACCAAAGCCGGGATCGGTAATAATTTGGGTAACACCTGCTTTTCGGGACTGCGCTACTGCAAGCCCCAATGCGGAACAAATATCTTGTACCAGATGAGGATTTTCGCCAGCATGTGGCATTTCGCCTGGTAAACCCACCGAGTGCATGAGAATTAAAGGGGCCTCATATCGGGCAGCAACAGAGGCCATTTCCGGATCAAATCGCAAAGCGGTAATATCATTCAAAATATCTGCCCCAACTTCCATTGCCGCGCCTGCCACGTCCGAGCGAAACGTATCAATAGATAAAATAGCTTCCGGAAAACGTAGTGTAATGGCCTCGACTACGGGCAGCAACCGCTTCTTTTCTTCTTCTGCTGTTATTAAAAGCGCTCCTTTTCCATATACAACGCCTTTCGGACGGGACGAAGCAGCCCCAATGTCTATTATTGCCGCTCCTTCTTTCAACATTTGCTCCGTCCGAAACAGAGCCGCCGACACCTCTTGATACCGCCCACCGTCGGAAAAAGAATCCGGAGTGACATTTAAAATACCCATTACGCTTGGCTTGGCTGTAATGCCCAGACATAACCCAGCTTTAGGGGCACGTACTTGTAGGAATTTATCTTGAGTTTCCATGATATTAAACATTTCGTTAAACGGTGCATCCTACACCCCACATGCAGACGCTGCAAAGAAAACCGCGCTAAAGTCACATATATACAAAAGTTTTTAGGTAGGAGGCGGAACTTAGCACAGGGTCTGGCGTCAATGGAGTTACCCATTTTTTGATGAATGCGATTTCATCTTTTTTGTAACGGTGCATTAAATTTATTAAATTAGCAGACTTGTATCCACCACAATTATAGATTCCGCAAACACGGATCATCTGCAAAAATGATAAGCCGCCGAAATCACCGTTACACCCACTAAACAGTTCAGAACAACCCATTATGTACGTTCCACGACAGCAGCGGATGTTGGATCAATACCTTCAGGAAATTGGCCAAATCCCGCTACTCTCCCCCGAAAAAGAGGTTGAGCTTGCACGACGGATCAAGGAGGGAGATCGCAAAGCCCTGCATGAATTGACCCGTGCCAATTTACGCTTTGTGGTTTCTGTTGCAAAAAAATATCAAGGACAAGGTCTTTCCCTTGCCGATCTGATCAACGAAGGGAACTACGGCCTAATCAAAGCAGCCCAACGATTCGACGAAACAAGAGGCTTTAAATTTATCTCTTATGCCGTTTGGTGGATTCGTCAGGCCATTCTACAGGCTCTTGCGGAACAAAGCCGTGTGGTTCGCTTGCCCCTCAACCGCATCGGAACCATCTCTAAAATCCGCAAAACGAGTGCTAAACTCGCCCAAATCCATGAGCGGGCCCCCAACTTTGAGGAACTGGCGATGGAATTAGGGGTGGATGTAGAGAAAATCCGTGAGGCTATGCAACACACGGGACGCCACCTCTCGATGGATGCACCTTTCAATGACGACGACGAAAACAGCCTGTTGGATGTGCTACCCCATGAAGACAGCCTGTCGCCAGATGAGACCCTCATGGACGAGTCGTTGAAAATAGACATTGAGCGTGCCCTCAGTATGCTACACCCACGCGAGGCCGAAATTACCCGCCTCTATTTTGGTATCGGGCGTGAACACCCCCTTACTTTAGAAGAAATTGGCCAACGGTTTAACCTGACCCGCGAACGGGTACGTCAAATTAAGGAGAAAGCCCTGCGTAAATTGCGTCAAAAGCACCGTCGCGAAGAACTTCAGATGCACATTGGTTGATTTTTGCGGTTTTTACAGCCTTTCATGAAGGTCCGCTTCGGTTTGGAGTGGGCCTTTTTTGTATGCATACAGGCTAATCGAACGGCCGCCGCAGTTCATTCCCGCAATACCCAATTTATTAGGGTTGTTCTTGCTTCGACGCTTAAGGGCTGGCTGGCTCCGGTTTTGTCATCCACTTGCACGATCACCGTTTCGGCATCGGCCACGCATTCATTTTGCTGAAACAATGCCTGATACAATACCATTGAGCTATTGCCAATCTTCCTCAAACCTGTTCCGATTTCCACCTGTCCGGGCCACTTGATTTCCCGTTTAAAATTTAAGCGAAGTGCCGCAATCACAAAACTGGCGCCATCGCTAAGAATAGGAAATTCCGGGTTATACAGAACTTCCACACGCCCCGTCTCTAAAAAAGTTGAAAACGCTGCATTGTTTACGTGCCCTTGCCGATCGGTATCATTATATCGGATTTTGTCGAAGGTCTTTAAAGGGAATTTTTCTAACCCTAATTTTGCTTTTTCCATATGCGATAAATTATGGGTAAAATAATAAATTTCGGCGTTATATCTGAGGCCATGATGGAGTATAGCATTTAATAAACAGCATCATGTATGAAAAAATCACAGGAACTGCTGTTCGAGATAGTCCTGTACCATAGTTTGACCACGTCAAAAAAGCAAGTGTTCTGATATAAATAGGTTCTTCGAAATAACCCAAGTTGATTGTGTTTCACCGTTTTAATTTACTGTGCTGGATGCGTATATTTTAGGTTTAATAACTGATGTTACGCAGCCGTAGGGCAATAGAGTTACAAGCGGGTGTATTTCAAAAATGTCAATCCGACATACGACGCACCTTAGATTCGGTAACATCTTTGCCTATCGTTGAGAAAACCTCCGTAAGAGCGACATCATAATAGAACCGATCTCGCCGGCATAAAATGTGAAAGAGGTGTTCACGCGGTATTTTGGGGAATCTTGAAGTGCATCCGTTCTTTAGAAGCACAAAGCTCCAATTTTACACTTCAGCCCGCCTGACGCAAAACCCGTGTTAGCGGTTCGTTGTTCTTTCCGATTTAAGTTGTTTGTCATTATTTTGAGTCTTCAAACCATTTTACAATTGATGGCATATTTCTCTCGAAGCCACCAGGAATAAAGAAGTTAAGTAGTCCACACCTCTCATTTGTTCGGTTTGCGAAGTCGTGAGCAGTTTTGGCTGGTATTCTTAAAAAGGTTCCTTTCTCAACGTCAACCCATTTGTCACCTACGAGTATTGATACAATACCTTCAATGCCATAAAATACTTCGTCATTGTCTTCGTGTTGATGTGCACCAGGTCCGTCTGAGTTTGGTTCGAGCCACCACTCAGAAATGCTGTATTTGTTTGCCGTCTCATTTTCGTCTGCCTTAAATACCGCAGTCATCGTCCCGCAGTTGTAAACTCTTCCTTCTCCTTTCTTAAGAAGAAGCGTGTCTGTTTCTTTATGTTTATGTTCCATAATCAGTATTAATAATCTTTTTATGTTAGGGTTTGAAAAATCTAATGAGCCAGATAAAACTTGCCAAATACAAAAGTCTTTGGGCAATGCCTTGATAATCTTTCACTAGTCCAAATGATGCAGAAAGTCCAACTACCAAAATGAAAAAAGTAAAATGTATCCATTTTTCGCTTTTGTCAGCCGAATTTAATAGTTGCACTAAAATTCCAAGTGTAAAAGCCATACCTGCAATTTGAGCCAATACTGAATGAATATTCGCTTCGGTTGCAGAATAATTATTTACATTGAAGAATGGTTGCGTACAGAAAATGCCTGTCAAGCCAACACACAAACCATAAATTAAAATTGGTGTTGACTGCCAAGTTAAACCGTTGGCTAAAATTCCTGCCGATAATGTCAGCCCAAACGCTAAAAACCCAAATTGCATAATTAGTTTTCTGTCATAGCCTTGTGAACCCAAGTCGCTAATCGTATTTTTTGTCCAGTCGTAACTGTTAGTTGAAAATATATGAGCAACCACAATTGCCAACACGAAAAGTGCTGTTGATACGATGTTGTAATTGCTTTTTAGCATATCCATTTTCTTTATTACTACTTTGGCCTGGGTGTCACTCAACAATGACCGCTAACGTTCTCACACTTGGCGTTCGGACGGGTTTCGGAGCACAAAACTGTCAACCAACACTGAACTTAAATAGAAGCACAAAGCGCCAAGTTTGCGCGTCAGCCCGTCTGAGGCAAAACCCGTGTTATAGGGCGTCTTTCTATTCAAATTGTTTGTCAATTTGCTCTCTGTCATAGTCAAGTATCCAGTCGTTATGTTTCTTGTAAATTGGTCGTAAGATTTCTTTGTCAGCCGAAACAATGTCAAGACCTCTATCGTCATACATATGAAAAATAAATTTCTTGTCAATATTCACAAAATAGATTTCTTTGTCAGTTAAAAATCCGTTTTGGCCAAGTCGTGGTTGTCTTTGTGGAAAGTCATTATGTCCAATTGCTGTTAGAATATTTTTATAGTCAATTCTGTCAGCAGTTAATTTAATAATTGCAATATTTCTTATATCAAATTTGCCGCCTGATTCATAAAGTTGGAATTCTTTTGAGTAACTTATTTCGGTCTTTTCTAAACTGTCAATTTGTTTAAATGTAAAGTTTGAAAACCTTATTTTTCTACGCTTGTATTTGTAGTCCATAAAAACCAAAAACACTTTGTCAGAATTGTCAAATGCAGTTTGAAAAATTGTCGAAGCTCGTCTTGTTACTTCTTGAAAATATTCGCCCATGCCTGTTTCTCCAACTTGTAAGTCAAAACGAAGTCCCAAGTTCCAACTATAAAACAAAGGTTTCCGTAATCTTAGTCCTTTGAAATTATCGTTTAAAAATTTTCTATATTCTTGCTTTGTTGTCAAGTTGTTGTCGTATTTTAAAATGCCCACAACGGTTTACGGATTGGCGTAGTGGCAGATTTTTAGCACAAAAGTTCAATCGAAGAACTGCACTTGAGCCTACCACAAAACTGTCATACGAAGCACTGAAGCCGCCATTACGCGAAACCCCTGTTAGCGGTAGTTACTTTATCATTCCAATTAAGTTTGCTAAAGTGTTTGAAAAATTATGAGAAATAATTGGTAGTAATATACTTTTTGTCTTGATAGTCATATAACTCCATAATGTCCCAAGAATAAATGTTTTTACAAAATAGAGAAGATTAAATGCTAGGTGTCACTCTTTGTCAGACTGCAATGAGTGACTTATACCAAAAAGAATGCCGGCTATCCAAATAGAAGGTGTATTAATTACAGCTTTACCAAATACTAATTTTTTGCATAAAAGTTGAATATGACCCCAAAATTATACTTCTGTATGCCATTTCTTCGTCAATACCTGGCAGTGTCTCTTGAAATAAGAGAGTTTCTATGTCCCATTTTTGGTTATAAAACAGTATTCCTTCAAGCATTGAAATAATTAACAGAATAATTATATTTTATTTTAAATATTTCTTCTAAGGGTTGAAATTTATATATAACTCTTGTTCAAAATTTTGTTTAAATTTGTAATAAAAAAGTATAGAAAATAAAATAGCTAAAAGTTTGCCCAACCAATTCCAATTTAAATTATCGATTTACATCCAAGAAATGTAACTTGGGGTTAGTAAGGCAATCTTGTAAATAAAAAAAGGTTGATTACTATTTCTTTTCCCATTTTTATTTTAGTGTAAAAACTTAGGCAGCCTGAAAAACGATAGTTTTTCTATCAAAAGCATTAATTTGCAGCACTTCAAGCACATCGGCAAGGGAAAAAACCTTAGAACAGCAGGGGCACGATAAAGCATGATGCACAACAATCGCATCCGGATTCGATACCATTTCGAGCGTCTTACCTTTGTGACCAATCTGGGCACCATTCTTCTTAGCCGGATTCTTAGGCAACCCAGGTTTCTTCTTCAAACCATCTGACGAGGGCGGTT
>ERZ761607.3040-NODE-3040-length-16905-cov-5.608783_pt1 | contig 16905 bp, 15 predicted proteins | sample MGYA00511164_ERZ761607 | MGnify/ENA primary metagenome ERZ761607 (study PRJEB28899, sample SAMN02445080) | bioreactor sludge metagenome | biome: EBPR sludge | place: Australia: Brisbane, Thorneside Wastewater Treatment Plant | collected 2011-06-22 ...
GAATCCACGACGCTCTCTCAAACCGGTAGCAGATGACATCAACTCCCCAACACACTTCTTTGAATTCGACGATCCCTCCGTTCGAGTTTTCGGATCGCATGTTTTCGCCCGTTCATCCGGCGGTGACGGTTAGTCTCCAAGCCAAGGAGGCGTGCCCGTGATCGAGCGGCTAGAAGAGCAGTACTTTCGATTCAATCGCTGGCTCTCGCCCGTCGGAGCCGGTATTGCGATCCTCTTTGGGATCTCGGTTCTGGTCGGTTGGGGATACGATATCGACATTCTTCGGTCTTTTCCGCAGGAGACATACCAGGCAAAACCGCTCACCGCTATTGGATTGATAATTGCGGGCCTCTCGCTTTTCGCTCTTGTGACCGACCATGGGACTCGGCCGCTGCTCGCCCTCGGAAATTTGCTCGGGCTCGTCTTTGCCGCTATCGGGGTTTACATCGTCGCAGATCAACTGTTGATCGACCTTGACCTCGGCTCCGGCAGCTTATTGTTCGCAGATCGCCTTCACTTTGACCCGCTCGTGCCGTCAGGCCGGCCGGCGATCGAGACGGGGGTTGTGTTCGTCCTTTCGGCGTTTGGAATTCTTGGGCTGGGCCGTCGCTCGCGTTGGGCCGTGCTCGCGGCCAATATCTCAACCGTGGTTGCCATGATGATCGTTCTGGTTGCGATCATCCTTTACATCTTTGACTTCCGCGGCTTTCAGAACATCCCCGGCTTTACAAGTATCGCTTTGAATACTGCGGTCGCCGTCCTGGTTCTAACGTTCGCTATCCTGCTTGCCTATCGCGAACGTGGGCTGCTTTCGATCCTTTGGTCCCGCACCGGCGGCGGAATATTGGCCCGCAGGTTGTTTCCGTTCATTTTCGTTGTCCCGATCATTTTTGGCTGGTTAAGGCATCAGGGGGAAAAAGCGGGGCTCTACGGCACGGAATTTGGGATTGCCCTTTTCACGGCGGGCACGGTCATCGGCTTTGGGCTTATTGTTTTTTTTACGGCGCGAACGATCGAGAGCTTCGACCTCCGAAGGCAGATCGCCGAGAATGCCGTCGTTAGGAAGGCTCTGATGATCGGCAGTTCGCTTGAACCGATGATGATCTGGTCGCCCGAGCGGGGGATACTTGAATGGAATACCGGATGTGAAAAGCTCTACGGATTCAGTGCGGAAGAAGCTCTTGGCCGGACGAGCATCGATCTACTGAAAACGCGGATGAAGCCGGGCCCGGCCGAGTTTCGAAAGGTTCTTGAGGAATTAGGCAAATGGTCCGGCGAAGTCGAGCAAACTACACGCTCCGGCGAGATGGTCATAACGGAATCGGCCTATCAGCTTATCGAATCAGACGGCGAACTGCTCATTATTCAGCACGACCGCGACATTACCGAGCGAAAACGGTACGAACAGGCGATAATTCAGGCAAAGGAACTCAACGACTACACGATCAACTCACTACCTGCGATCTTTTTCCTCTTTGATTCGGCCGGAAGGATGAAGAAGTGGAATCAGAACTTCCTCCGAATTACCGGGTACACAGCCGAAGAAATGCGGCAAATGCAGCCGCTTGATTTCATTGTCCCTGATGACCACACACTCGTCGCCGAAAAGATCCAGGAAGTAATGACGACGGGAAAGGCAGAGGCAGAGGCCAGGCTTATGACTGCGGATGCCCGCGTCATTCCGTTCTACTTCCTCGGCAGCCGTATAACCGTCGAAGGCCAGATCTGCGTTGTCGGGTCGGGCACGGACATAACCGCGCAAAAGCGTGCGATCGAGGCCGCAAAGGAATCGGAGGAACGATACAGGCTGCTTTTCGACAGCAATCCGTGTCCGATGTGGGTCTATGATCGCGAGACACTTCAGTTCCTCGCCGTGAATGAGGCGGCCGTCAGATCTTACGGCTACACGCGTCGTGAATTCCTCTCGATGGATATGACGCAGATACGTCCCGAAGAGGAACTGCCCAGACTCTATCAGCGACTTGCCGGTGAGATCAAAACGATGACGCACCCGACCCCGTGGACACACCGACGAAAGGACGGCAGCACATTCGAGGTCGAGATCACTTCGCATGCCCTCGAATTCAACGGCCGCCCGGCGCGCCTTGTGATGGCGATCGACGTAACTGAACGGGAACGGGCCGTTGAACAGCTTCGCGAAAGCGAGCAGAGGTTCCGGCGAATGTTCGATATAGTCTCGATCGGGATCGCGCAGGCCGATGCTCAGACCGGGCAGTTCATATTATTCAACAGACGATTTGCCGAGATCGCCGGCTATCCGGCCGAAGAACTTCGGCACATGACCTTCAAGGAATTGACCCACCCTGAGGATGCAGAAGCGGACGCGCAAAAGTTCTTTGAGGCACGCGACGGAAAGGTGCCGCAATACATCAACGAGAAACGGTATCTTCGGCCCGATGGAAGCATCGTCTGGGTTAGGGTCAACGCTTCCTTTGTGCGTGATGCGGACGGCACGGCGCTTCAGTCCATTGGGGTGATCGAAGACATCACCGAACAGAGACGGGCGCGGGACGAGCTGCTCAAACTGAACGCTACGCTCGAAGAACGAGTCGAGGAAAGAACCCGTAAGCTCGAAACGCTCAACCGCGAGCTTGAGGCCTTTTCATACTCGGTCTCGCACGACCTGCGGGCACCGCTTCGGGCAATGGACGGGTTCTCGCAGGCAGTGCTTGAGGATTATGCGGACAAACTTGATGAGAACGGCGTCGATTATCTCAATCGCATCCGCAGTGCAAGCCAGCGAATGGCCTCGATGATCGATAGCCTGCTCGGCCTTTCGCGGGTGAGCCGCTCCGCATTGTCGATCGGCACGACAGATCTGACTTCGATGGCACGCGAGATCGCCTCCGACCTCGCGGCCGCTTCGCCGGATAGGATCGTCGCGGTCTCTATAGAGGATGGACTCACCGCCACATGTGACCCCCGGCTTGCCCGCATCGCGCTCGAGAATATGCTCGGAAATGCATGGAAGTTCACATCGAAAACGGAGAATCCATTGATCAGTTTCTCGCGAGGTCCCGAGCCAGGTGAGTTCGTGATTCGCGACAACGGGGCGGGTTTTGAGTCGACTTATGCGGACACTATCTTTGGGGCTTTCTCGCGGCTGCACAGGTCGGACGAATTCGAAGGGACCGGCATTGGGCTGGCGACCGTTTATCGTATAATCCAAATGCACGGCGGCACGATAAGGGCCGAAAGCGAGCCCGGGCAGGGTGCCGCTTTCTTTTTCACGTTCACAAAATAGATGAGCACTTCCAGCGAATCAAAACGATCCATCCTTCTGGTCGAGGACGATGCGAACGATATTGAACTGACCAAGCGGGCGTTCGAACGCAACCGCTTGGCAAATGTGTTTCTGGTCGCACGTGATGGTGCCGAGGCTCTCGAGATGCTGTTTGGAAGCTCGGTGGAAGCCATGCATGCCGACCTGAGTGAGCTTCAGCTCATTTTGCTCGACCTAAAGCTGCCCAAGGTCAGCGGTCTTGAAGTGCTCCGGAAGATACGGGCCGACGAGCGGACGAGGATGATACCGGTCGTTGTCCTTAAGTCATCGGACGAGGAACGCGACGTGGTCGAAAGCTACGGACTCGGGGCAAACAGCTACGTCAGAAAGCCTATTGATTTCGAGCAGTTCGTCGAGGCAGTTCGCGAACTCGGGCTCTATTGGCTCGTCCTGAACAAGACAGTTAAACGTGACTGAACAAAGGCTTAGGGTCTTGATAGTTGAGGACGTCGATGACGACGCCGCACTGCTCGTCCGCCACCTCAACAAGGCAGGCTACGCGATCGATTTCAAGCGTGTTGACCGTGCCGGTGACTTCAGCGACTCGCTTCAGGACGCCGATTGGGACGTCATAATCTCCGATTTCAGCCTTCCGGGTTTCACGGGCCTGGATGCACTTGAGATCCTCAAGGCACACGGGCGCGACATCCCGTTCATCATCATTTCTGGAACTATCGGCGAAGAGACGGCCGTCGCGGCAATGAAGGCCGGTGCAGCCGATTACCTAATGAAGGAAAATCTGACGCGTCTTGTTCCGGCCGTCGTTCGTGAGATCGCCGATGCCCAGGAACGACACGCGCGTCGGGAGGCCGAACGTTCGCTCGCACTTTCAGAAGAGCGCTACCGTATAGTCGCCGAAACCGCCTCCGACGCCATCATCACCATCGATACAAGTAGTATCATTCGTTTCGCCAACACTGCGGCGGAACGAATCTTCGGTTACACGACGGCTGAGTTGATCGGCGAACCGGTAACAAAGTTGATGCCGGAGAGACACGGTTCGGCCCATTCTGTCGCACTCAATAGGTACCTTCGATCCGGCCAACGGAACGTTGATTGGTCGAGCGTTGAGTCGGAGGCCGTACGCAAAGACGGCAGCGAGATAAACGTCATGATCTCGTTTGGCGAGTATGTTCACGACCACGATCACTCGTTTACTGCTATCATCCGCGACATCACCCAGCGAAAACGGGACGAGGACAAACTGCGTCAGTCGGAGGAAGATTTCCGCGGCTTGGTCGAGGCAACGACTCAGTTCGTCTGGCAACTCGACCCGAAAGGAAATCTTACAGAGTTTCCGCAATGGTGGGTTGACCTGACCGGACAGCCGTACGAGGTGAGCCTCAATTATGGCTGGACCGAATACGTTCACCCGGACGACCGCGATGAGGTCTATAAGACATACACTGCAGCTCTTGAGTCACGCGAGCCCGTAGTGCTGACCTTGCGGCTGCGCGATCGCCAAGGCGATTACGGCCATTACGCCGCACGTGCGGTCCCGATCTTCAACGATGACGGAACCTTCCGAAAATGGATCTGTTCGCTTTCCGACATTACCGAGCGAATGAACGCCGAGGAAGCCCTCCGCGAAAGCGAGGCACGCTACCGCGAGCTTTTCGACTCGGCAAACGACATCATTTACACGCAGGGCCTAGATGAGAAGTTCACCTCGATCAACGCCGCCGCGTTCGCCGTGACCGGTTACCGGCCGGACGAGATCATCGGCAAGGATCTCTCGCAGCTCGTTGCGCCGGGTTCGGTAGAAAAGGCCCGCGAGATGACAAAGCAGAAGCTCTCCTCGGGCGGCTCGACCAATTACGAACTTGAGATCATTCGTAAGGACGGAGCGACGGCGATTCTCGAGGTGAGCAGCAAGCTTATCGTTGAGAACGGCAAACCGGCCGGTATTCAGGGCATTGCTCGTGACATCACGGCAAGAAAACAGGCCGAGGAACTTGTACGCGAGCGCGATCGGCAGCTCGCAACGCTTATAGAGAATCTGCCGGGTGTCGTTTATCGCTGCCGGATCGATCAGAATTACCGAATGGAATTCATCAACGAGGCCGTGTTCGACCTTACGGGTTACCCGCAAGAGGATTTTCTTGAAGGTGACCGAATATTTGGTGAGCTCATCCCGGAGAAGCATCGGCTCGAGATGCGTGAGTTCGTCCTCAGCGAACTTAAGAAAGGAGACCGGTACGAGGTCTCATATCCCGTAGTCGGGAAAAGCGGCGATGAACGATGGGTTTACGACCGTGGCCAGGGGATCTTCGATCAAAACGGGAATCCCTATGCCCTGGAGGGCTTCATCGCCGACATAACCGAACGCCGAAATTCGCAAGAAGCCCTGAGGCGAAGTGAGCGGCAGCTACGCCTCGTCACAGACACCGTGCCGGCCCTGATCACGTATTTCGATCGCGACCTGATCTGCCGGTTCGAGAACAATTACTACCTTGAATGGCTCGGACGCCCGAACGCCTCGATAATCGGGCTTCATCTGCGTGAGGTTGTTGGGCCGGTAGCGTACGAGGGCATCGAGAAGGAGTTCATGATCGCTCTCGCCGGAAACGAGTTTACGGTCGAACGCGAAGCACTTCTTGAGCGGGTCGGTTCCGGCGGGCGGTCGAGCTATCTGCGGGTGAGTTACGTGCCCGATCTCGACAAGGAAGGTAACGTGATCGGAGCATTTGCCTTTGCGATCGACCTGACGGAAACCAAGCGGGCAGAAGAAGCGTTGCAGAAGAGCCGCGAGCAGCTTGTGCAATCACAGAAGCTCGAATCGGTCGGCCGTCTCGCGGGCGGCATCGCACACGACTTCAACAACATGCTTACGGCGATAAACGGCTATAGCGAACTGGCCCTCAGAAAGCTTTCGGCAGATGACCCGGTCCGAAAGCATATCGAAGAAATTAAGAAGGCCGGCGAGCGCTCCGCCCAGCTAACGAATCAACTGCTTGCCTTTAGCCGCCGGCAGATACTTCAAGCACAGGTCGTAAATATCAACGATGTGATCCAGGACACGACCCGAATGCTGAAGCGGCTGATCGGCGAGGACATCTCACTCGAAGCGGACCTCGCCGAGGACCTTCTGAAAGTTAAATGCGATCCGGGCCAGCTTTCGCAGATCATCGTTAACCTTGTAGTTAACGCACGCGATGCAATGCCGGACGGCGGTACCATACTGATCGAAACGAACAATACGCTTCTCGATGCAAAGTATGCTGCAGAACACGTTGGCGTTACGCCAGGCGATTACGTGATAATGACCGTCAGCGATACCGGCGTCGGTATGGACGAAGAAACAAAGAAGCACGTTTTTGAGCCGTTCTTTACAACAAAGGATGTCGGCAAAGGCACTGGGCTCGGCCTTTCGACCGTCTACGGTATCGTCAAACAAAGCGAGGGAAATGTCTGGATCTACAGCGAACCGGGCAAGGGCACAACGGTCAAAGTTTATTTGCCGGTCGCCGACGTTGACTCGCCGATCCACCGAACGCCGCAGCAGACGAATGATTTCAGGTTCGGAACGGAACGCATTCTCCTGGTCGAGGATGAGGAATCTGTCAGGAGGCTTACAAGCGAGATGCTGCGATCGTGCGGCTACACAGTCATCGAGGCAAATGATGGAGCGGAGGCGCTTGCGATCTATAGAAGATCGAAGGAAAAGTTCGACCTGATCTTTACTGACGTCGTGATGCCCCAGATGAGCGGCCGCGAGCTTGCCGACCGTGTTCTTGAGATCGACCCAGAAGCCAAGATACTTTTCACTTCGGGTTACACAGACAATGTCGCTTTGCGGCAGGGTGTTCTTGATGAGACCACGAATTTCATATCCAAGCCATTTTCGTTCCTGGCTCTTGCGACCAAGATCCGCGAGTCGCTCGAAAGCGAGTTATCACGATCGTAGGCGGACCAGAATTCCGGCCCCGGCGGGAATCACGCAGCCCTCTGAGAGGTCACGAACCTCCGACTGAAAAGTCTCGACCGGTATCTTTCGTAGCCGCATTTTGCCAACCGCGTCGTCCGGTAGGCTAGTGACGATACGAACATCGAATCGCTCGGCGATCGAAAGCAAACTCCAAGCAGTTTGGCCGTTGACCTGATAGCCATTGGCGAGGTTATCCGCAAGCTCACGGCTGTCCGAGGCCTCGAACCACTTCAAGAGATCAGGCCGGCCAAGGCCGTCGCCGCACTCTGCAACAAAGTAGATTCTTCCGCCCGGCTTGCAGGCACGCGATGCCGCTTCGAGCGATTTATGGGCTTGGATAATGTTGATGTCGAACGGGCTCCCGCCGCAGCTTACGACAACATTTTCGTATTGACGCTCGGTCGCGACTGTGTGCGTCGCTGCATAGTTTTCGCAGGCGGCGATGTGAGCGCCGAAAAGATCACCGCAGAAAAGTCCGGTGACCTCGCCACGGCCATTGACGATAGTTGAGACCGAAAGATCGACCTTTACCTTTGACGCCGCCTCGGCAAAAGCTTGGTGGACCGGATTGCCCTCAAGGTTGCCGGGAGCAACGCCTTCAGCTCGCGTTTGCCGTTCGAAATCGAATGCAAGCCGGTGCGTGGCAGTGATGGTGCGATTGGAGGCAAGGCCCGGACAGATGAGTTTTCGCCCGCCCGTAAACCCGGCAAAGTAGTGAAATCCGACGCTTCCGATGGTAACTACGCGGTCAAACTCCAAGAGTGCCCGGTTCAATTCGACGGGCGTTCCATCACTCAACTCGCCGACATTCACGATCCGCATAAGATCCCGGGAGCCGTGGTCAAGCGTCTTTATTCGCTGTGCGATGAAAGGTGTCAGGATCTCGGCCTTTTCACTTTCCGTGACCGGCCTGTGGATGCCCGTAGCAAAGATCGCGGCGATGTCATAGGGCATCGTCCCGTTGGCGATCAGCCGGCGTACGAGAAGATTGATGATCTGACCCGCACCCGATGCCCGGGTCGCGTCCGGCACAACAAAGAGCACCGTCTCGCCCGGAGAAACGATCTCCTCCAACATTGCGGTGCCGATCGGCTTGTCAATTAGTTCGCCGATGCGATGGTCGGACAGCGGTTCACTTTCAGGCCCGGCCGCGATCACTTCAAATGCATCGGGTATTTCAAGGCTGATGCGCTCGCGGCCGTAGCGTATGTCGATCATCTTCATGGTCACGTCGTCAAGTCAACGGTCGGCCGCAGCGGTCGATTCGAAGCAGTTCATCCCCATCGCACAAACAAAGACCTTGTCGGTGGTGTGATCTGCCGTTTCGAGCTGGATGGTCAGGTGCGAAATGTGGAACCGTTTCTGAAGCATATCGCGTATCTCAAGCAGCAGTTCCGTCTCGGGCATCGAGCGGTCGTGGGCAACGTGGGCTGAAAGTGCCTCCATCCCGGACGAGATCGTCCAGACATGAAGATCGTGGACATTGAGCACAGCCGGGTGGCCGGTCAAAGCAGTTTCGAGTTCCGCAACGTCGATGTGCTTCGGTGTGCTTTCAAGCAGAACGTCGGCCGAGTCCTTAACAAGCCGGGCGGCGTTGAAGAGGATGATGCAGCTGATGATCACGCTCGTTAGAGCATCCGCCCAGAGAAAGCCGAATGCGATGATCAGGACACCGGCAGCGATCGCGGCGATCGATCCAAGCATGTCGCCCATGACGTGAAGCCATGCCCCGCGGAGATTAAGGTTGTGTTGATGGTCGGTGTGGAGCAGATACGCGGCAATGATATTGACCACCAAGCCGCCAGCGGCGATCAACGTCATCTCAAGTCCGGCAACCTCGGCCGGCGAGCGGAAGCGCTCTATTGCTTCCCAGATGATATAGAGGGCGAGAAGAACGAGAACGATCCCGTTGACAAGTGCGGCGATCACCTCAAGGCGATAGTAACCGAAGGTTTTTTGCGGGGTGGCAGGCCGTGTAGCAAAGCTGAACGCTGCAAGCGAGAGGGCAAGCGCACCGACATCGGTCAGCATGTGGCCTGCATCGGCGAGGAGAGCAAGCGAATTGGTCAGCCAGCCGCCGATCGCCTCCGCGACCATATACGCCGCGGTGATGACGAGAGCGATCCGGAGACGCGAAAGCGCCTTCGGGCTGATGCGGCCGCGGCCGTGTGAATGGTCGTGCTTTCCGGACATCTGAACTGCTAGTACCTCCGGAGCACTCGGGAATTGCGGAGCGAGATGACAAAGCCGGCACGATTGCCGCGGTCATCGTTGAACTCGACATTTACCTCGCTCGACCCCGATGAGATCTGCAGGCGGAAACTGCCGTCGCTGCCGGCATAGACCTCGCGGCCCTGCGAGCGGACCAATAGCCCCGGCAGCGCTCGGCCTGAGATGATGTACACATTTCCGCCAACTCGCTCGACGTTCCATTCCTGTACTTCGATCGATGCCGATGACTGTCCGCGGACGACGCTGAACCGGCTGGGCTCCGACCAGTCACTGGTTTGCCCGGAGCGGGCAGTGGACCGAACGCGCCAGTAATACGTTCCAGGGGCGACTCCTGCCAGACGGAAATCGCGGACACTAAGTCCCGACCGATCCACCATGATCGAATCGGGAGAAAAGTACGGCGAGCGGGCGATCTGAATGTAGTAAACCCCCGAACCTGAATCATCCTGCCACACGAACGACGGCGAAGCTCCGTTCCCGGGGTCGACGATCTGGACGCCATTGGAAGGACTCAAGAGCTTTGGCGGCAAGATAAGCTTTTCGCGATCCGAGATCTTTCCGTCGTTCACACGAGCGAACTGGTTCTCAACGATCGTCGTTTGAGACCCGCCGACGCTGGTTTCGACGCTCCCGCGGCTTATCCTGATCTCGCCTCCGCCCGTTGATCGATCGGCATTGAAGCTTGCCTCGGTCTGTGACTTCAGGCGAGTTTCGGTATCCATCATTTCGACGACATTCTCCGCATTTGCCGGCTGCTCTTCGGTTCGAACGTTAAGTTGACCATCGTCAAGAGCAACTCGGACATTGCGGCCGCCAAAGAGTGAGGTACTGTCGCGGATGACCACAGTGCTGTTTGGGCGGACCGTATAGGTCGATCCGTCGATCATCCTGACCACTGCTCGGCCATCAGCCTGCGTTTGAATCGTGTCGCCGGGTGCGGCATAGGTTTGGCGGGTGACTACTATCGTCTCGCGTGTTGCCGCCCTGATCACTCGGACGTCTCCCTCAAACGAGAAAATTACTGCGGAATCTTTTGGACTTTCGGACAACTCGGTCTGAACCAGCCAATCGCTCTTCATCGCCCAATAGGAGATCCCGAGAAGTCCAAATGCAAATACAGCAAAGATCACGATGCCGCGAACCGAACTGCTCTGGATTCGCCACCAGTCAATATAGATCTTGCTGTATTTCTTATTGTTGTCCATTTTTACTCGGACGGATCTTCGATCTTCCCTTGCTCCGCTTCATTCGCTTTCGAAGGAAAAAGGAGCGACGCGATGATCGAAATGACGATCGCAGAAACGACCACTCCGAGTGAGATATTGATCATTTCGTCCTTGAATTCCCCATCAACCATCCGCCCGGCGAACGCACCGACCGCGGTTGTTCGGTCGGCAAGGGCCAGAGTGACCTCGGCGACCAACGGCAACATCATTTTAACGCCAATGAACGTAAGGATGAAGGCCAGTCCGATCTTTAGATAATGAAAACGATCGGCAACATCGGCCAGAAGGAAGAAGAAAGTCCTGAGGCCGAGAATCGCGAAAATGTTTGACGTATAAACGATGTAACGGTCCGTAGTGATGCCGAATATTGCCGGAATGGAATCGACCGCGAAGATCAGGTCGGTGAACTCGACAACGATCAGGACCAGCAGCAAGAGCGTTCCGACGCGGGCACCGTCCTTTAATATAAAGAACTTATCGCCGTGGTATTCCTTCGTTATGCGGATGTACCGCGTCGCGAACCGGACAATACCGCTCTCGGTCGGGTCAAAGTCCTCATCGTCGCCCTTGAACATCTTGAGCCCGGTATAAATGAGGAACGCGCCGAAGACGTATATGATCCAGTGGAACCGCTCAACGAGCTCGGCTCCGGCAAAGATCATGATCATTCGCATTATCAGCGCTCCCATAATGCCCCAAAAGAGCACTCGGTGCTGAAACTCCTTCGGTACGCGGAAGTAGCTGAAAATGAGCAAAAAGACGAAGAGATTATCGACCGAAAGCGAGAGTTCGATCAGGTAGCCCGTAAAGAATGTTTGGGCGTGCTTGAGCCCGAACTGCGTCCAGAGAAAAATATTGAAACCGAGGGCAAGCGAGACCCAAACGGTGGCCCAAGCGAAGGTCTCCTTACGGGTCGGGACGTGGGACTTGCGGTTTACGATTCCGATATCGACAAAGAGTGCGGTAAGCACTATTCCGAAGAAAAGCACCCAATGCCAGGTTTGATACTCGATAGGATCCATACGGTTTGCCGACGATCGCGGCCAAAGCCGAACGTCGAAACGGAATTCTCGATTCTAACCGAATTTTGCCCTGCGGGCTATTAGAGGGCAACTTGGCAGAAGGTCAGTCAAAACTGCAGTGGCGCTCGATTATTCTGACGATCGCATTCAGGCCGGCGGAATCAGCCTCGGAAAAGTCTGCCAAACGGTCGCTATCGACATCCAAAACGGCAACGGCCTGCTCGCCTGAAAAGATCGGAACAACTATTTCGGATCTGGCGGCTGAGCTACATGCGATGTGGCCGGGAAATGCATCGACGTCCGGCACGATGACCGTCTCGCGGGTCGAATAGGCGTGGCCGCAAACGCCCTTGTCGAAGGCAATACGTGTGCAGGCAAGCGGCCCCTGAAACGGGCCGAGGACAAGCTCGCCGTCCTTTGCGATGTAAAACCCTACCCAGAAAAAGCCGAATGCTTCTTTTAGAACGGCGGCGACATTGGCGAGATTTGCGATCGTATCCGTTTCGCCGGAGAGAAGCGCCTCGACCTGCGGGACAAGCTCAGCATAAACGGTCGCCCGGTCGGCGGATTTTGAAAATGCAATGCTTTCAGCCATTATCGAGTAGTTTAAGCGGGTGGGCGGCCGAGCACAAAGCCAACTGAAGACGGCAGTTAACGATGGAAACGGCAACCAAGATATTATTTATTGGAGCAGGTGGAGCACTCGGAGCTGTCGCGCGTTACCTGATCAACATCTCGCCTCTCGCCGGACTCTTCGAAAAGTTTCCCTTCCCGACGTTCTTCATCAATGTTTCAGGCTCATTCTTGATCGGGCTTTTCTTGATCTTGCTCACCGATAAATGGGAGGTCAGCGATCACCTGCGAATGGCGATCATTATCGGCTTTCTCGGAGCATTTACTACGTTCTCAACGTTCGAGATGGAGATCTACGGGCTCATAAAAGAAAGGCAGCTCATCACTGCCTTTCTTTACCTTTTCCTAAGCGTCGCCATCGGCTTCATCGGCCTCCTCGCGGGCATCACCTTGGCCCGAAAGTTCTGACAGGTGTCTTTTTATAGCTACTGAGGCGACTGTTCTGGCGAGGAGATGACAACATGAAGAAAGTAGCAATATTGTTTCTTTTGGTGATGGCTGCTTCGACGGTCCTTGTCGCTGCGGATCGTGCATCGATCAAGGAAGCCCATCTTGAAACGCTGGAGCAGGACAACTGCGGCCGACGCGGCCGAGGGCGCGGACGGGATGATTCGAACTCGAATTCGAACCGTTCGGGCGGTAGCGTTGCCTCGGGAGAAGCCCGCAACGTCGCACTCAAAGCCGTGCCCGGCGATATCATCAAAGAAGAATTTGAGCGAGAGAATGGCCGGGCGGTCTACGAGTTCTACATTCGCAAGACCAACGGCAGCGTTTTCGAAGTCTACGTTGACGCTGAGACCTTAAAGGTTGTCAAAATAGAGCGGCGCTAAGTTAACTTCGAACGAGTGCGACCCGTGCTTGAACGGCCCGCGTCAATGCACCATTTACCGAATCGCTGACCGCAGTCACGTGGCCCATTTTTCTTCCCGGGCGAGGCTCGGCCTTACCGTAGAGGTGAAGCGAGACACCCGGAATCGCCAACGCGGCCGCCCAATTCGGCTCGCCCGCCGACCACACATCGCCGAGCAAATTTGCCATCGCCGCCGGCCGAAGAAACTCGCTTGAGCCCAACGGCAGCCCGCAGACCGCCCGCACCTGCTGCTCAAATTGCGACGTGACACATGGGCCAAAGGTCAGGTGCCCCGAGTTGTGGGGCCGCGGAGCGATCTCGTTGACCAATAGTTTACCACTGCCTGTCAAGAAGAATTCGACACACATCGTGCCGACATAGCCGAACTGCTCGGCGATGCTGCGCGTTATCTCGACCGCCTCAACAAAAACAGCTTCCGAAACATCGGCCGGTGCAAAGGAAACATCGAGGATGTGATTGCGGTGCTCGTTCTCGATCACTCCGTAATGGGCAAAGCTTCCATCTTGCCCGCGGGCACAAACGATCGAAACCTCTTTTTCAAAGTCGATGAAACCTTCAAGGATCGCGTCCCTGCCATCGAGCCCGGCAAATGCCTCATCGACCTCGCCAACTGCGTTGACCTTCCGTTGGCCCTTGCCGTCATACCCAAAGCCGGCGGTCTTGAGCACGGCCGGCGTCCCGATCTCGAGCACGCCGCGGTGAAGGTCATCGAGCGCCTTGATGTGCCGGAACGGCGCCACGGGAAAGCCATTTGCCGAAAGGAATGTCTTCTCGCGGAGCCGATTCTGCGTTGTATGGAGCACCTCGCCTTTTGGGTGAACCGGTACGAACTCTGCTGCCGCTTCGACGGTCGCGGCCGGGACGTTCTCAAACTCAAAGGTGACGACATCGACCGAGCGGGCAAATTCACGAACCGCATCGAGGTCATCATACGACGCCGTCGTCTCGACGTCCGAGATGTGGCCTGTCGGCGTGTCTGCATCCGGCGAGAAAGTATGCACCCGGCAGCCCATCTTGCGGGCCTCAATGGCAAACATCCGGCCAAGCTGGCCGCTGCCGAAAACGCCGATGGTTGAGTTTGGAAGTATCGTAGCTGGCATCAGAAAGGCTAACTCAACTTAGATCGCAGCACATCCTTTGTCTGCTTTGACCGAAAAGCGTGGAGCTTCTTTCGGAGCTCAGGGCGTGAGTTTGCAAGTATGGCAATTGCAAGCAGAGCGGCGTTCTTGGCACCGGCCTGGCCGATGGCAAGTGTGCCGACGGGGACGCCAGCGGGCATTTGGGCGATCGAGAGAAGCGAATCAAGGCCCTTTAACGCTTTGCTTTCAACCGGAACGCCAAGCACCGGAAGCACCGTTTGAGAGGCGCACATTCCCGGCAAATGTGCCGCGCCGCCCGCTCCGGCAATGATGACCTCGATCCCACGTTCCTCCGCCGACTTGGCAAATTCGAAAAGCAGATCCGGCGTCCGGTGTGCCGAGACGACCTTCGATTCGTGCGGAACGCCAAACTCATCGAGCATCTGCGACGCAGCCTCCATCGTCGGCCAGTCGCTCTTGCTGCCCATAATTATCGAAACGATCGGCTGTTTCGGTCTTGAACTATTTCGCGAGTTCTTCATTGATCACAGTTTCAAATTTGTTCCAGGCTGCGATGGTCGAGCGCCAGTAAACGACCTCGCCGGCTTTGCTGATCACGAGGGTCTTGTGATAGCCGCTGAAAACGAAGTTCTTGAGGGCCGTATCGGCATCGACGGCTTGCAAATAGTCGAACCGCTCCTTTGCAAGAAATTTGCGCACATCGGCGGCCGTGTCAGCGGTTGCGGCCAGAAAAACGACGCGGTCATTATCCGCAAATTTTGACCTCAGTTCGTTCAACTTCGGTTTATGAGCGAGGCAGACGGGACAGCCAATGAACCAAAAGTTGAGTACAGCAACCTTCCCGCGGAGTTCGCTCATCGTGATCCGGCGGCCGTCAACGGTTTGAAAACTGACATCCGGCACCTGCATCCCCTCTTGCGGGATCTTTTGCAGGCGAAATTCTGTCGTGCCGTCCTCAAGCGTGCGTATCAGCGTACGGTCCGGATAATGAAAATTCGCCATTCGAATATCAACGAACTCGTCATTTGTTATCTCGCGGCCTTCGTGGTCGAGAAAGATCGTACGCTTAGGCGAATCAGCGGTCGGTTGCGCAAGGGTTTCAGTGCTCGCAACGAGAAATATCATTGATGCGAGCATTAGTAGCCATTGCGTGATCTCTTTCATCGACATTTGACTAAAAATAAGAGAGATGAGCCGCGAAAGCAAACTTGTCTAAATGAAGGTGGAATATGATCTTCGGGCGCTCGGACGAGAGTGAAATAGGAACATCAGAGAATACTCTGAATTCTTTTTGGGTTATATGCCCCTTTTTCGTCATACATCTCGTTTATCTTTAATGAATCAAACCATTTTACGGGCTCGGAACACGGATCGGGACAAATGATGAAATGCTTGACCCCTACGAAAGGTTGTAATACCATTCAGCAACCCTTTCAATTATTAGTGTTTTGATCCGGGAGATCTATCTGTGATCGGCAAAACCATATCGCACTACCACATCACTTCGCAGCTCGGTGAAGGCGGTATGGGTGTTGTCTATGAAGCTGAGGATGTTAATCTTGGCCGCCGGGTCGCTCTTAAGTTTCTCTCGCCGTCGATGGCTAACGACGCCAATCTGCTTCAGCGTTTTCAGCGCGAAGCTCGTGCTGCTTCTTCGCTTAATCATCCGAATATTTGCACGATTCACGGCATTGAGCAGGATGAAGATCAACACTTCATCATCATGGAGCTTCTCGACGGCGAATCGTTAGCGGACCGAATTCGACGAGGGCCCATCGATATCGACTCCGTCCTGAGTTTGGGCGTCCAGATCGTAGATGCATTGGAATCCGCCCACTCTAAAGGTATTGTTCACCGAGACCTGAAGCCCGCGAACATTTTCGTTACATCAAGAGGTCAGGCCAAAATACTCGATTTCGGGCTTGCAAAGATCGACCGGCAGAAAACAGATGCGACCTCAAATGTCCCGACCGCCATTGCAGACGAATTGACTTCGGCGGGTGCAACCATGGGGACCGTCGCATATATGTCCCCCGAACAGGCCCGCGGCGAGGTCACAGACACCCGAACGGATCTCTTTTCGGTAGGCACCGTGCTGTATCAGATCGCGACGGGCGTTCTGCCGTTTCAAGGCGAGACTTCGGCAATGGTCTTTGATGCGATCCTTAACCGCGAATCTGTACCCGTAACGCAGATCAACCCGTCACTGCCGGTGGAACTCAGCAGGATCATTGGGCAGGCACTTGAGAAGGATCGCGACCTTCGCTACCAGAGTGCGACGGATCTAAAAACAGCTCTTAAAAGGCTGAAACGCGATCTCGACTCAGGCCGGCACTCCGGCGAAACAAGCTCGATACACAGCACCCGAGCACCGCAGGCGATCCATGAACACTCAATAGCCGTCCTCTACTTTGAAAACCTTAGCGGCATGAAAGAGGACGAGTACTTGCGTGACGGCATTACAGAGGACATTACGACCGAACTCTCAAAGATCAAGCGGGTAAAAACATTCTCCCGTGCAATGGTGTTGGGTTACCGCGACAAACCGGTCACAGCCGGACAGGTCGGAAATGAACTTGGGGCTTCCTA
>ERZ761607.3042-NODE-3042-length-16897-cov-5.046135_pt1 | contig 16897 bp, 18 predicted proteins | sample MGYA00511164_ERZ761607 | MGnify/ENA primary metagenome ERZ761607 (study PRJEB28899, sample SAMN02445080) | bioreactor sludge metagenome | biome: EBPR sludge | place: Australia: Brisbane, Thorneside Wastewater Treatment Plant | collected 2011-06-22 ...
CGCGGACAGCGTCGCGTTATGGGCCACCGCATCATGTGGCACCAGCAGGTATTTCCACGGCTTGCCACCCTGTGCCCTGGAATACTCGCTGGCGTTCCGGCACCACGTTGCGGCGGCGTCCGCCTTGGCCCTGACGTCGCCGGCCGCCATGTTGTTTGCCGCCTTGGTTTCGATGATCAGGTTGTGGTCGGCGGTTGCCGCAACGAAGTCCGGCACGTACTCGGGATCGAATCTGGCAGATGCGGCGCCGGAGCAGTAGTAGATGTTGAACTGGCCCGCCACCGGCCGGAACCAGCGCAACGCATCGCGCTCCAGCACACAGGCCAGGACACGCTCGGTGTCGGAGTGGAACTTCTGCAACGGGTAGGCGCACTTGTTGAAGCCGCCATACACGTGCTGGGCAATCTTGCCTTTCTCGTCGGGGGCCTGATGCAGCGGCAGGATGTCGCCCTCGGCGGTAAAGGCGCAGGCTTTTAGCGGCGTGAAGCCCTGACTGACGACGACTTCGGATTCCGCAAGGTCTGCATGGTAGTGCTGCGCCATTTGCAGATGGATGTTCTCGGCGATCGTCTTGCCGTAGTTGCCGAGGAGGTTGTGCAGCTCGTCGTCGGTTTGCAGGTAAGTCCTGAAATGCGCGACGGACTGCCCGGCCAGGTCATGTCGCCAAAGATCAGTTGATTGTCGAAAATGTCGGCGCTGGTGACACGCTGCTTGGCGTGATGGCTCTTCTCGGGGTCGGCCAACAGGGTGCGCGGCTCCAGTTTCGGCCGCGCATCCTTGCCGATCCAGGTCAGTTCGAGTTTTTGTCTCGTCACTTCTGGCCTCTCCCGCCGCCGTTTTCGCAGGCATGCATAGTCACTTGCCCATCGGTTTGGCGCGTTCAGCCGTTTTGACAATGGCGTCAAGCTTCTCCGCAATCTCCGGGGCGATTTGTTCTTTCGATAGAAAACCTGCCAACTGGTGGTAATCACGTTTCCGGAACGACAGCGGTAGACCAATTTCCTTGAAAAAGAGACGGAATACCCGGTCCAGCACTTCGTCAGTGGCTTTGACATCGTCAGCCCAAGGCCGCTTTTCGTCAACCTCCAGGAGATGCGTGACTTCGGCAATGCTCTTCCTCATTGCAGCCTGTCGCGTTTCACGTTCGGCCAGACCAAAAATATCGTCAGCCAGATCATGGGTGGCCCAGGACAGCAAGACTTCCTCAGTACAGAAATAATTCTCGATTTCCCGTTTTGCCCACATGAGTTCATTCAGGCTTTCGCTGGGCTGCAACGAACGATCAAGTCGATCAAACAGGGCAATCCCCACCAAGTCGGGTTTGGCTTCACGCAAGCCGTTGAAGTGATCACGTGATTTTTGCGGCAGATTGGTCGCGACGTAATGCACAAAGGGCATGTCCAGCAGGATTTGCGCGGGATGCTGCAAGGTTCTTGCAAACACCTTGAGAATTGCCAGGTCGGTTGAATCCTCGACATAGAGCACCCACCCCGTCTGTTCTGCTTGATAGTATTGATCCCATCCAATGTCGGTCAGCGCTTTCATGACCTGGCTGCCACGATCATTCAGCAAATGGGGTTTGCCAACAAACGCCACAACGGTGCCACGGTTCGCCGCTTCCGCAAGAACAACTTCCGAGTGGCTGGCGGCAATGATCTGCGAACCTTTCTCTTCAGCAAGATCGTTGATCAGTTGATAGGTCTGGCGCTGACGCAAAACCTCAAGGTGGGCATCCGGCTCATCTAGCAACAAGACCGTGCGCGGATTGGTATAGAGGTGCGCAAGAATGAGCAAGGTTTGCTGCAGGCCCCTGCCCGAAGACGACAGGTCGAGGCGCGTCCCTGATTTTTCCTCGTACTCCATGACAATTTCGCTACGTTCGGCAATGAATTTTGGATCGAGAAGTTTCACTCCAAATAAACGCTGCAATTGCCCGGTTAATGCCATCCAGTCGCTTGATGGCTTGATCTCGGCTTCGGTTGGCCAACATACGCGATAGCAAAGGTTGCGTAGAACCTGTGCTGTTTGACCCTGACCGATCAGGACGCCTATTTCCCCGGGTTGTTTGATGAACTCACGGTCGGCCAGGCCAGACATCGGGGGCAACAATGCAATTCTTGTCTTGGTGGCCAGTTCAGGAATCGGCATCCGTTCTGGCTGATTGCCATCGTCGAGTCGAAGCGGGCGGCAGTAGAACGACTCCTCATTGGCATAATCAAACTCAAGCCCGCACGACCAGCTTTGATCGTCGCTAACGCCATCTACCACGATATCGACGCGGACGTTTTGTGTTTTCTGCTTTCCTGCTTGTCGCTCGACATTGCGCACATGAAGGTCTCGCCAGAGAAGATTGGCAGCCGGAACGGGCAGCGCGGCCAAATCTCGGCGGTTAACCGCAACGCCTTGCCGCTGAATGGCGGTTGATTTTCCGTTCCTTTTTTCAGACCAGCGGCGCAAACCCAATTCCCACAAAGCAAGCGCCTGAAGGGCCGTTGTCTTGCCCGAATTGTTTGGCCCAACCAAGACGACCGATTTGCCTAATTCAACTTCAACCGAATCGAAACGCTTGAAATTCCTGATGGATAATTTTGTTAGCATAGCCTACACCTCTACGCTTAAATTGGGCAAACTCAACCCTTCAATTTCCTGTAACGATTTTCCCGCAATGCCCTGAAGATCGCCATACATACCCACGGTCGCCCCCATCACACGCTCGATCTGTTCCTCGCGCTTGGCCCATTGCTTCATGATTGCCTTGCGCTCCTTGTCGAGGTCTTCCTGCATGGTCGAGAACGCTTCGACGATGGCCTCGACGCGATGCCGGAAACGCGGCCCGGTCAGGTACTGGTAAATCATTTCGGTCTTGGTTTGCTGCCCTTCCGAGACCTGCCGCGCCATGCTGACCTGTAACAGGGTGTGGCGCAACACCGTCGCCACCGGGATAGCGGCGCGCGGACTGGCCACCCAGACGCCGTCGACCACGTCGAAGGACTCAACCCCTTTCGGCAGCACCTGGCTGACGATGACGGAGATTTCCGCTTTGGCGGTGCGCTGGTCTTCGCGCAGCTTGGTCAGCCAGCCGTCGCTCCAGTTCTTGGTGCGCTTGGATTCCCAAAGGATCGTTCCACTCGCTTGGCCGCTTTGGCTGATAACCCGTTGCAGGACATCGCCGCCGAATTCGCCCTTGGGCACCGGCTCGATGGTATCGAACGGGAATTTCACGCGCAGCAGGTTTTCGAGTTCAAGCTCCTGCACTTCTCCTTGCATTTGCTGTGAGCCCTGTTCGGCCTTCTGTTTGAGTTCTTCGATTTTTTGCTGCATCGAGGCGATGGTCTGGTCTTTTTCCATCACCTTCAGCTTCAGGCCTTCCTCGGCTTCACGCCTGGCCTTTTCGCGAACATCGCCGAGACCTTCCTGTACGCGTTTTTCAACCGTCAGTTCCAGTTCGCGCCTGGCGTCGTCCAGTTCGCGCTGTTTCTTGATGAGTTCCGCTTGCGCCTGCTGTGCCTCGGCCAGCTTGGCATCGCGGGCCTTGAGCACTTCTTGCAGGTCGAGGAGTTCGCGTGCCCTGGATTCCAGTTCGTTGGCTGTCGCCTGCTTGGCTTTCCTGGACTCTTCCTCGATCACGCGCGCCCGTTCGGACTTGAGTTGCGCCGCCACCTGATCGGCGACTTGCGCATCGAGATTGCGCTTGGCCTCAGCGACCAGCTTTTCCTTGTCGCGAATGCCTTGCTCGCGCCTGGCGATCTCCTCATCCTTTTGCGACAACTGCTGCTCGAACTGCTTCTTCGTCGCCGCGATCAAGGGTGCGGCCAGCGATTCGGTCAGCCGGATTTCGGTCTTGCAATTCGGGCAAATGATGGTCGGTTCGGTCATCGCGATTGCTCCCTGAGTGCCTTGAGCTCGGGCAGCAGCATCGGAACGTCGCTCTGGATGATGCTCCACAAGGTATCGTTGTCGATCCCGAGGTATCCGTGTATCAGCCGGTTCCGGGTTGCGATGATCAGCCGCCAGGGCAACCGTGGATTTGAATTGCGAACGACATCGGGAATGTGGGTCGCAGCCTCACCAATCAGCTCCAGGTTGCGCATGGTGGCATCGTAGTTCAGGCTACTGGCGACAAAGCCGGCCTGATCGAGGCCGTCGCTATAGGCGATCACTTTCTCGGCGAAACCGATCATGTCATCGAGGTGGAACCTCCACTCCCGCGCCGCGCTGTCAGACATGGACTGCCTCCTTCTCGACAAAAGGCCGCAGTTCGCGCCGCAGGGCCTTGTCGGTAACCAGATCGACCGATACGCCAAACAGGTCCTCCAGGTAGAACTGAACGCCGAAATAGCGTTCGGACGTTGCCGGACCAGCGAAGGCGACCAGAATGTCGATATCGCTGTCGCTGCGCGCCGTATCGCGCGCCGTCGACCCAAACAGGGCGAGATCAACGACTCCGTAACGGTCCGCCAATATGGGTTTGCACGCACGGAGCAGTTCAATGGCGCGTGAACGGTTCATCGTGGCCTCCTTGCAAGTTGTTGTAACGGAATGGGGTCGGGAAGCATCGAGTTTCTTGAAGGCGACCTTGAGGGCTTGCAGCAGTGCGGTGCCCTTGGCGTTCTCGGTGATGGGCACGGCCAGATCGCGGAAGGATTGCAGCTCGCCGACCTCGGCCTTGATCGCGGCGATCTCGGAGGCGGTCGACGCCTTGGTGCTGCCATCGGCGACGGCATCGAGTTCGTCGGCCAGCTCGTCGAGGGCTTGTCCCAATCGCTTGCTGAGGGTTTCGAGCGCACCGGCGATGGCGAATGTCGACGACGCCAGCAACTTGCGCAGGTTGGCCGGTGTGATGACGAGAATGCGACGTTTGCGCTCGGCCCATTTCTGCGCGATCAGCAAACCGGCTTCGATGGTTTTGCCGAGGCCGACCTCGTCGGCAAGGATGGCGCCCCTGGACAGCGGATTGCTCGTCGCGAACAGTGCCGCGTCGATCTGGTGCGGATTCAAGTCGACCTGCGTGTCCAGCAGCGCACCGGCCATGCGGTCCATCGAATTGGACGCGGCACGGCGGGTCAGTTGGTGCGCAAAGCAGGCAAGCTGGTGCGGGCTGTAGGTCATTGAATCTTGGCTTTTTCGATCATGACGGATGGTACTGTGCAGTGGCGTTAGCGCCAGTGCCCCGCGAAGTCGAACGACAGTTGCTGTTGATGCCGGATGGCCAGCAGGTGGATGGCCCCGCCGATCTGCGCGTAGAGCAGCAGGTAATCCTTGAGCACGTATTCGCGCAGCGCCTCCGGGTCGGTGGTCAGCGCCAACAACTTTGCGCATAGCGCCGCCAGGGCATTGGTGGTCTCGACGGAGCGCGGCAGACACAGCATGAACGGTCGGCCCATGCCGGGGAAGCGTTCGAGATTGGGAGTGACGGCTTCCAGCAGTTCATCGAGCAGCGCATCATAGGTCTGCGGCGCTTCGGCCTCGATCAGGAAGCGCTCGATCTCTTCGAGGTTTTTCTCGAAGTTGGCGGTGAACCTGATGGCAGGCTTTCTCGCCACGAATGTCTCTGGCGCACTGGTCACGTGCTGCGGCGGCGTTTGAGGGTCGCAAGCGCGCTGCGGGCGTCCTGGGTGCGGCCTGCGGCAACATCGTCGAGGCCCTTGGCAGCCTCGTCGATCAGCAACAGATGAATGCGCTCGCGCTCCAGTTGGTGGTAATAGTCCAGCCGCTGCGCGTCGATCAGGGCGATGTAGCTTTCACCGTTCTTGGTGATGATCTTCTCGGCGCCGGCCCTGACCTCTTCGGCCAGCTCGGAGAAGTTGGCGCGGGCGTGCGAGAGTGGAACAACGTCGCTGGCTGCGATTCCCATGATGGCCTCCTGTGCCGCACTGGATGTGCATTATTTTGTACATCATACGCTCAGGAGGCACGGCTTCAAAGGCCGGTCGGCAACTTGGTTCGACGCTGGTGGAAGTGGCTCAAGCTGCCGGCACCGAGTAGGCACCGGCACGCACTCGAGCTACCTGGCGCAAAGTGCGCGTGATCTGCCTTACGCCAACTGTTTCGAGCATGCCGGGCAGGAGGCCGCCTTCCTTGCCTGCTGCGGGTTCGTCGAATCGATTCGCGTGCCGACAGGCCGGGAAGCCACCTGACGCGATTTTGCCGGCTGGTTCGGCCGGCTGTGACAGAGCTTCCGCGAGTTCGACGGGCAGCAGGTGTTCGAGGAGATGCGCGGTGTGTTGGCCGCCGGGGTCGGCGGCATTCGCGCACGCGAGGATTACCTGGCGCTCGCTCGAGCGCGCCCGGTGGCGCATGGGCCGGCTGCCCGGCGAGATCTAGCCGCCACGCCGCGCGCCGCCGCCCAACCATAAGAGCCAGGCGAGGGCCAGTGTGACGAGCCCCCAGAGGCTCTCGACCGGCTGCCGCAGGATGGCGGCCAGCGCCATGGCAAGTGTGCCGACAAGGAAGGTCAGCGGCACCAGCGGCCAGCCGACGACGGCCAGCCGCTCGCCCTCGCGCCGCTTGAGGCGCAGCAGTCCGACGACGGTTGCCGCAGCGCACAGGTTGAGGGTGAAGCCGATGTAGGTCAGCAGGCTGCGAAAACTGGCGCTCCACAACAGGAGCAGCGCCAGGGCGCACTGCACGGCGATGGCCAGGCGCGGCGCGCCGTGTCGTGCCGCGAAGCGGCGCGGCAGTTCGCCATCGGTCGCCATGCGCGCGTAGACACGTGGGCCGGCGATGGTCATTGCCGAGACCGAGGCGGCAAGGACCAATGCGATCAGCCCGCTCAGCGCTTCGGCCCAGGCGTCGCCGCCGAGCGCCCGGGCGGCGACGCGGCCGATCTCCAGTTCGCCGGCCAGCGTGGCAACCGGCGCGGCGAAAACGAAGGCGGCGTTGAGCGTCAGGTAGAGGACGCTGACCAGGGCGGTGCCGATGAGCAGGGCACGGGGCAGGGTGCGCTGCGCATCGCGCACTTCGCCGGCCACGTAGACGGCGGCGTTCCAGCCGGAGTAGCTGAACGAGACCCAGATCAGGCCGACGGCGAAGGCCGCCACGCCACCGCTCTCCGGCAGCGGTGGCGGCGGGTCGGCCGGCAGGCGGGCCAGGGCGAGGCCGGCGAAGACGATGATCAGCAGGATCTCGAGCAGCACCGTCAGATTGTGCAGACGGCTGCCGCTTTCCACACGCCACGCATGGAGCAGGGCACAGCCAGCGAGCAGCGCGCTGCCCAGCCATTGCGGCGAGCTGCCGGGGAACCGGTCGAGGACATACTGGCCGAAGGCCAGCGCGGCCGCGGCAAGGGGCGCGGCGAAGCCGACGATGATCGAGATCCAGCCGGCCATCGTGCCGGCCGCCGGGTGCAGGGTGCGCGACAGGAAGAAGTATTCGCCGCCCGATCCGGGCAGGCGGCGCGCCAGCGCGCCGTAGCAGAGGGCGCCGCAGGCGGCGAGCAGACCGCCGATCAGCCAGGCGAGCAGGACCAGCCATGGCGACTTGAGGTCGGCGAGCAGGAAACCGCTGGTGGTGAACACGCCGGAACCCAGCATGCTCGCCACTACCAGCGTCGTCGCCGAGAGCAGGCCGAGCCGGCGCGGGCCGGCGGGACTCACCGCTGGCCGCCCTGAGCGGTACCGGTCATCGGTACGAAGCGCACCGGCAGGATCGCCTCACGTTCGAGGCGGTTGCCGCGCTTCCTGAGCAGGAAGAGGTTCTGATCACCGAACTCGCCGACCGGGATGACCATCCGGCCGCCGTCCTTGAGCTGATCGACCAGTGGTTGCGGCACATGGTCGGGGGCGCAGGTGACGATGATCGCGTCGAAGGGGGCGGCCTCGGGCCACCCCTGGTAGCCGTCGCCGTGCCGCACCTGCACGTTGCGGTAGCCGAGCCGCCTCAGATCGTCCTCGGCGCGTCTGGCCAGCGCCTCGACGATCTCGATGCTGTAAACCTGGTTGACCAGAACGGCGAGGATCGCCGCCTGATAGCCGGAGCCAGTGCCGATTTCGAGTACCCGGTCGGTCATCCGGGGCGCCAGTTGCTCGGTCATGAAGGCGACCACGTAGGGTTGCGAGATGGTCTGCCCGTGGCCGATCGGCAGCGGGTTGTCGTCGTAGGCATGGTGCCGCAGTTCGCGCGGCACGAATTCGTGTCGCGGTACGCTGGCCATCGCCTTGAGCACGGCCGGATTGCTGATGCCGCGCCAGTCGGCAAGCAGTTGCTGCTCGACCATGCGCCGACGGGCGGTGCCGTAGTCGCTGTCGGCGGCCGCCGGGGGGGCGCCGATGGCGGCGCCGAGCAAGGCCGGCAGGACACCGCGCAGCACCTGTCGCAGACGGCCGGAGCCGGGCGGGCGGGGCTCCTCGGCTGGTTGCGGCGAGGGCGCTTGAGGATTGGTGGGCATCGGCTTCTCCCGGAATTTCCGGCGGCGGGCGGGGGCGGGCGAGAGGCCGGCAGCGCGCCATCCGCTCCTCAGTATAGGTCCGCCGTCGGGCTGGCGCCATTGCCGATCAGAGCGTGCCGTTGCCGCGCCCGAAGACACTTGTCGTCGCCCGGCGGCAGCTCCCGACAGGGCGACGGGCGCTGATCGTAGACGGTGCACCGCACCGACCTGCCGATCGTTCCCTGCAGCGCCGCGCAGCGCGGTGTCGCGGAGTTGGTCCCGAGCAGGCAGGCGTGCCAGGGAGAGATCCGTTCGAGCAGCGCGTCGGGCAAGCCATGAACGGCGGCCTCGGCCCAGTAGAACGAGACCCGGTACGTTGCGCAGCAGGCGCCGCAGGCGCGGCAGTCGAAGTCGCCGATGGCGTCGGGAGGAGGGCAGCGGGGGGTCATGGCACGGGTTCGAGGCGTGCCAGGACGCCGCGCGGACTGTCGGTCAGCAGATAGAGCAGGCCGTCCGGGCCATTGCGCACGTCGCGGATACGCCCGATGGCGGTCTTGAGCAGCGGCTCCTGATGCACGACCCGCTCGCCATCGAGTTTCAGGCGCAGCAGCATCTGGTCGCGCAGGGCGCCGACGAAAAGGTCGCCGCGCCAGGCGGGAAAGCGATCGCCGGTGTAGAAGGCCATTCCGGAGGGGGCGATCGAGGGGGTCCATTGGTGCAATGGCTGCGCCATGCCCGCCTTGGCCGTTCCCTCGCCGATCGGCGTTCCCGTGCCGTAGTTCCTGCCGTAGGTGATCACCGGCCAGCCGTAGTTCACCCCGGAGCGGATCAGGTTGATCTCGTCGCCGCCTTGCGGTCCGTGCTCGTGCGTCCACAGTTCGCCGCTTCGCGGATGCAGTGCGGCGCCCTGCACGTTGCGGTTGCCAAGGGTGAACTTTTCCGGTCGCGCCCCGGGTCGGTCGACGAAAGGGTTGTCGGCCGGCACGCGGCCGTCGTCGTGCAGGCGGATGATCGATCCGGCGTGATCGTCGAGCCGTTGCGCGCGCTGTTGATCGCCGCGATCGCCCAGGGTGATGAACAGCAAGCCCTGGCGATCGAAGACCAGGCGCGACCCGAAGTGCTGTCCGCCGCTCGATTTCGGGTGCATGCGAAACAGTACCTGCACCTCGCTCAGTGTCCTGCCCCTGAATCTTGCCCGCAACACCTCGGTGCCGTAGCCGCCCGTACCCTCGGCCACGTAGGAGAGATAAATCCAGCCGGTCTCGGCGAAGCGGGGGTGGAGGGCGATGTCGAGCAGCCCGCCCTGGCCCACTGCGGCGACTGGTGGCAGTCCGCGCACGGGTTCCGGATCGAGTCGGCCGTCGGCGTCGATCAGTCGCAGGCGTCCCGGGCGTTCGCTCACCAGCATGCGGCGATCGGGCAGGAACGCCAGGCTCCAGGGGTGTTCGAGCCCCGCACAGACGATGTTCAACCGAAAGCGTTGCACTTCGCTGTCGAACACCTGGGCCAGGACGGGTGGCGCCCAGACGGTGCAGAGCAGCACGATGGCGGCAAGCCGGCGCAATGTTCCGGCGAGGGGAGTGGTCAGGCGCGACAGCGAAGCTTGTGGCATGGCGACTCCTCGAGCGGGACAGGCCAGACGGCTATGGCGCGCCAGCCGCAGCGGGCGATGATCAGCGCTGTTCAAGTCCGGTAGAATGCAGCGCGGGCGGAAAGGTGCCCGCCCGTAGCGCTCGCCCTTCCGGCCGAGTTCACCCATCCTTGATGATAGCCGAGGCCATGATGACCACCCATCCCTCCGATTTGCTGCCGCTGAACCAGGACAGCGCAGGCCTGATCCTCACCCCTTGTCCGGGAACGAAGGGAGTCGACGTGGTGACTGCGCTCGACCAGTTGCAATCCGCCGGTGCCACTGCCGTAGTCACCCTGATGCCGGCCAGCGAAATGGCGAGCCATGGCGTGTCCGACCTTGCCCGGCTCTGCGCGCAGCGTGGTCTGCGCTGGTTCCATCTGCCGATCGAGGACGACCACGCGCCGGCCGACGATTTCACACTGGCCTGGCAGGAGCAGCGCCTGGCCCTGCACGGCTTGCTCGACGCCGGGCAGAAGGTGGCCATCCATTGCAAGGGGGGGTCCGGGCGCACGGGGCTGATGGCGGCGCAGATCCTGCTCGAACGCGGCTGGTCGAAGGACGATGCGGTGGCCGCGGTCAAGGCGTTGCGGCCGAATGCGCTGAGTCTGGCGGTGCATCAGGATCATCTGGCGCAACTCCCCGTCCAGCAAACGACGGTCGACCACTGTCCGCCGGGACAGGCCAGGCAGGGCGACTGCGTACCGCCGCAAGGCGGCTCGCGGAGCTGAGTGGTGTCGGTCGGCCGCCCGACCCGGCGGCAATCCGTCAGGCTCAGGCGCGCAGTTCGAGGTTGCGCCAAAGGCCGCCGGATTGTCCGAAATCGGTCGTTTGCAGGGTGGCAATGAAAAGTCGATCGTCTTCACTGATGTGACGCTCGAACCAGTATTCGCAGTAACGCAGGAAGGAATGCGCGTCGCGGGCACGGCGGACCATTTCGCCAAGCGCCTTGCCCAGCAGCCGTAGCGTATCCTCGTGAATCTGCGCATGTTGAACGAAATCCAGACCCGCCTCCTCGGCGATCCGCTCTTCAGTCGCAAAATGCATGGCGAAATACTCGATCAGTGCTTCGAACTCGTCGAACGGGACATGACTGCTCTCGAAGCAGGCTGTCTTGAGTGCCTCGATACGGCAGAAAATCTCCTCGTGCTGGGCGTCAATTTCCGGTAAATCGACCAACAACTGCTCCGGCAGCAAGCCGGGAAAGCAAGCATCCATGGCAAGTCTCCTCACGAAATTTTCACGTTTCTATTCTTATCTTGGCAGTATAGGAATAGGCGCACGAAAACTCCAGCGAAATCAGAGTTAAGTCAGCGAAATAAGGACGGCAAGCGGGCGCTGGCGTGCCCAGGTTGTCCGAGCCACCGGTGCGGCGGAATGCTAGGGCCAGAACAGCCAGCAATGGGCGAGCGTCGCGATGGCGCCGAGAAAAGGCAGCGACCAGGCGTGGAAGCTCCACCAGGCTTGTCGCTGACCGAGCAGACGCAGGGCGATGAGGTTGGCGAGCGAGCCGATCAGCAAGCCGAACCCGCCGACGTTGACCGCCCAGGCAATGATTCGCCAGTCCCCGCTATGCTCGGCAAGCAGAATGGCCCCCGGCACGTTGCTGATCACTTGCGAGGTCAACACGCCGGCCAGATAGAGACGCTGCGGATCGTGCAGTCCCACCGAGGCGACCAGGGCCTGCACCCGCGGTAACTCGGTGAACAGGCGCAGGTCGATGAACATCAGGATGAATACGACGATCAGTGCCCAGTCGACCTGTCGCCAGATGTGCCGGAAGGCGGCAGCGAAAATCGCGCCGACGACGGCCAGGCCGAGCCACGGCCGGCGCAGTTCGAGCAGCAGCAGGAAGACCGGATAGAGCAGCAGGCTGGTCCACAACAGGGCACGGCTCAAGGGCGGCGGTGTGATGTCTTCATGCGTCTCGATCGGCCGCGCCGAAAAGGCGAGCAGCGTCAGCAGGAGCAGCGTGCCGAGCAGAATCGCCGCCAGCGGCGCCATCTCGCCGACGAAGGCCGCGAAGGTGGCGCCCGAACGATGCCAGAGGAACAGGTTCTGCGGGTTGCCCATCGGGGTGAGCACCGAACCGGCATTGACCGCGAGTGCTTCGAAAATCACCAGGCGGGCGGTCGGCAGGGCAGCCATGCCATGCAATCCAAGGGTCAGCGGGACGACGATGAAGAGGGCGATGTCGTTGGTCAGCACGCTCGCCATTGCCGCCGCCGTGCCGACCAGCAGCAGGGCGAGGTGTCGTTCGCTGTGCATGCGGGTGATCACATGATAAGCCAGGTGTTGCAGGAAGCCGCTCTCCTCGAGGGCAGTGGTCAGCAGCAGCAGGCCGGTGAGGGCGGCGATCGTCGACCAGTCGACGCGCAGCGGGTAGGTTGCGACGGCGGCGGGTTCGAGCAGGCTGAAGCCGACACAGAGCAGCAGCAGGATCAGCAGCAGGAGGTCGCGTTGCAGGCGGGCGGCGATCGCGCCAGGGATGAGCAGCAGGCGTCGCATTCTTTGCTTCCGGAGTGGGAGGCGGATTGTACGGGATACGGGACTTGCGCCGAAGCCTCTCTCCTCGCTGCCGGCCGGCGGCCGGAAAAAAGCGCCGGACGGCGGGCGGCAGGCGGGTAATTCAGGTGGCTTCGAGTCCGTCGGCGAGGCGACTGATCGTCCACCACTCCTCGACCTGCGACAGCCGGCAGCCAAGCCGGCCGGCCATTCCCCGGGCACCGCCGGCCATCACCACGAAGTGCCGCCAGACGAACATGCGCTGCAGCAAGGGCGCCAGCCGGCGCAGCCACGGTTTGCTCAGTTCGACATCCCAGCGATAGGTGAGGCGGAGGGCGCCGGGGGCATCATCCTCGATGATCCACAGCCCGCTGCCGTGCAGGTCGCCGTTCGCCGTCGCCTCCAGTTCGCGGCCGTGCACCGTGCGCGTCGTGGTCATCGCGAAGCGCAGGTGATAGCCCAGTCCGCTGCGCCAGACGAAGGCATGGCGTGCGCCGATGCCTTCGGCGTCGCCGCCGGCCAGCCGGCTGACGCTGTGCAGGTGGGGCCACCAGCCGGGCCATTCGGTCGGGTTGGTCAACAGTTCCCAGAGGGAATCGCGGGCCGTTTCCAGACGCCAGCGGCTGATCATCACCAGACGGGGGCTCACCGGACTGGCAGCGGCAGGACCTGGCGACCGTGCACGAAGGCCAGCGCGCCATGTTCGCTGAACAGCGCACCGTGCTCGCTGTCTGCCGGCGCCAGGTGAAACTCGCCGGCCCGTACCAGCAGATCGCCGAAATAGGCGTCACCGCTCAGCATCATGCATTCCTCATCGCCATCGTGCAGGTGCGCCGGCAGGAAGGAGCCCGCCGCCAGGCGGAAGAAGCGCGAGATGAGGTCGCCGTCACGCCAGAGGATCTTCTGCTCGACACCCTCGGCGATCGCTGCCCAGCCGTCTTCACTGGCGAAGACGGTATGGCTCGGTGGGCCCTCGCCGGGTAGCAGGCCACCGAGCAGTTCGCCGAGCGCCCGGCTCGTCTGCCCCAGCCCGCTGCCGCGCAGATAGGCCAGCCCGCCCTCGCGTGAGCCGATGCGCGCATGACGACTACCGGGCGGCGAGACATGGTAATCGCCCGGTGCCAGGTTCAGTTCGCCGAGTTGCAGGCCGCCGCGCAGCACGATTCCCTCCTCGAGGTGCTGGTGGCGGTGCACCGGCAGTGTCGCTCCGGGGGCCAGTTCGATCAGAACCGACGCGCCTCGTGCACCGTTGTGCAGGAGCTTGGCGCGGACGCCGGCCTTGACCGTGCGCCAGCTCCCGTCGCCGGTGCGCACGGTGATCAGCCCGCTGTGCCGGCGCGCGCTGGCGCCAACCCTGCGCAACAGGCGGCCGCGCAGTTCGGCGGCCTGGGCCGCGGCTGGTTCGATCGGTGCCAGTCCTTCGCAGATCAGATGATGCAGGGCTTTGTCCTGGTCGCGGTCGGCGTCAGGATGGCTGGAATCCTTGGACTCGGTGTTCATGGGGTCACCATCGGGGAGCGGGGATCATCGGCGCCGAGCAGTTCGCGCAGGCGCAGCAGGGCGCGGCGGATGTGGGACTTGACGGTTCCCAGCGGCAGGCTCATCTGGCATGCGATCTCCTCGTGCGACAGGCCGCGGAAGAAGGCCAGCGCGAGCAGTTGCCGGGGCAACGCGTCGAGCGTGCGCAACGCGACGTGCAGTCGGTGCTGCTGTTGTATCGCCAGCAGCAGATCTTGCGGATCGCTTTCCGCCGGCAGGCTGGCCAGACGCTCTTCGTCGAGCGCTTCGCTCGGCTCGCAGCGGCGCAAGGCGTCGAGTGCCCGGCTGCGGGCAATGGTCAGCACCCAGGTCAGCACACTGCCACGTTCGGGGTCGAAGCGTGGAGCCTGCCGCCAGACCTGCCAGAAGGCGTCTTCGGCCACCTCTTCGGCGGTCTGCACCTGTCGCGTGATGCGCAGTGCGAGGCCATAGACCCGGCCGGCCAGCAGGTCGTAGAGGCCGGCCAGTGCCTGCTCGTCCTGCCGGACGATGCGGCTGACCAGAGCCTGCAATCTGGCCTCGTCGGCGAGCAGTCGCCGCGCGCGTTCTGCCGCTGCGTCCGTGTGAGCGTCGGCGCTCGCTGTGGCGGAAGAGAAATGGTCGGTCTGTTTCATCCGGTGATCTGTGGTGTTCGGTCCCTGGCCGGCATTCTGCCCGATCGGCTCGGCGCAGCCAAACGCCGCGACAGTGGCCTCGGCTGACAGTGGTGCAGCCTGCCGGTCGGTGCGATGTTTCAGGTCGACCGACAAAGCGGCTCTGAAAACTCCCCTGGCTGCTGGTTCGGGGGCGCGCGGCGACATCTCAGGCCCTTCCCGGAATGAAGGGACGCGGAGCACGCGGTTTGATTCCAGCCCGCGCTCGCACGTCCAGGCCGACGCCGGCATGCAGTGCGGCGCCGTTCGGCAAGGGGGGCTGCTGGCAGGGGGTCGTGAGTGACATGTTGTTTCCTTCCGGCTCGCGGGTACGCCTGCTGGGCCACCCTCGCCGGTACATACGCAGGAGCACAGGCGCTGGATGCAATGGTCGCGCCGGGCGATGGCTCTTCCGCTGACGGACTGGAAGATCGCCGGACGACAATCCGGGCGGCGAACCGGAGCGTAGTCGACTAGAATGACTCGTCAGGGTAGGGCAGACTTTCTCAGAGGAATCCACTGTTTTTCAACCAAGGAAGGAAATCGCCATGGCAAGAATCGAAAAAGATTTTCTGGGCGAGAAGGAGTTGCCGGACAACGCCTATTACGGTGTGCAGACGCTGCGCGGCAAGGAGAATTTCCATATCACCGGCATCCCGATGGCGGCGGAGCCGTACTTCGTCAAGGCTTTCGGTTATGTCAAGAAGGCGGCGGCGCTGGCCAATCGTGATCTGGGTGTGCTCGATGCGCGGGTAGCCGATGCCATCGTCGGCGCCTGTGACCGGCTGATTGCCGGCGAGATGTGCGAACAGTTCGTGACCGACTTCATTCAGGGGGGGGCCGGCACCTCGACCAACATGAACGCCAACGAGGTGATCGCCAACCTCGCGTTGGAGAGCCTGGGCCACCGCAAGGGCGATTATCAGCATGTCAATCCGAACGATCACGTCAACTACGGGCAATCGACCAACGACATCTACCCGACGGCGTTCCGGTTGGCGCTGATTCTCCGGTTGGCGAGCTACATGGACGCCCTGCGGCGCCTGCAGGATGCCTTCTACGCCAAGGCCAGGGAGTTCGAGCGGGTGCTCAAGATGGGACGCACCCACCTGCAGGATGCCGTGCCGATGTCGCTCGGCCAGGAGTTTCATGGCTGGGGAACGACCATCGGCGAGGAGGTCAGCCGCATTGCCGAAGTGCGCCAGTTGCTGCACGAGATCAACCTGGGCGCCACGGCGATCGGCACGTCGGTGACGGCGGCGGCCGGTTACCCCGAACTGGTGACGCGCTACCTCTCCGAACTGACCGACACCCGCTTCATTCTCGCCGGCGACCTCGTCGAGGCGACCTCGGATACCGGGGCCTATGTTCAGTTGTCCGGCGTACTCAAGCGTACCTCGGCCAAACTGACCAAGATCTGCAATGACATCCGGCTGCTCGCCTCGGGTCCGCGTTGCGGTCTCAACGAGATCAACCTGCCGCAGATGCAGCCGGGATCGTCGATCATGCCCGGCAAGGTCAATCCGGTGATTCCCGAGGTGGTGAACCAGACCAGCTTCCTGGTGATCGGACTCGACCTGACCGTGACCCTCGCCGCGTCGGCCGGGCAACTGCAGCTCAACGTGATGGAACCGGTCATCACCTTCGCCCTGTTCACCTCGATCTTCACGATGGAGAACGCGGTCAACAGCCTGCGCGTGAACTGCGTCCAGGGGATCACCGCCAATGTCGAGCAGGCGCGCGACATGGTGCTCAACTCGTTGGGAATCGTCACCGTGCTCAAACCGACACTGGGTTACAAGCAATGTGCCGAGATCGCTCGCGCGGGCTACGAAAGCGGCAAATCCCTGCACCAGATCGTGGTCGTCGAACGCAAGCTGATGAGCCAGCAGCAGTGGGACGAGGTTTTTTCCTTCGAGAACCTGATCAGCCCGCAAGCCGAATAGGTCTTTCCTCTATCAACCAACTGGTGGGCGACGGGTTGGCGCATCGGTACTGATGCACGGAAACCGTGGCCGCCAGGGCTTCAGCGCGGAATTGGAGAGTAAATCATGAGCCTCAGCATAATCATGCAGTTCGTCGTCGTGCTCGCGGCGATCTGGATGGGCGCACGCTCCAGCGGCGTCGGACTCGGACTCTGGGGTGCCGTAGGACTCCTCGTGCTGGTGGTTGGCTTCGGGGTCACGCCGACCTCGCCGCCGATCGACGTCATGCTGATCATCCTGG
>ERZ761607.3043-NODE-3043-length-16890-cov-5.156935_pt1 | contig 16890 bp, 11 predicted proteins | sample MGYA00511164_ERZ761607 | MGnify/ENA primary metagenome ERZ761607 (study PRJEB28899, sample SAMN02445080) | bioreactor sludge metagenome | biome: EBPR sludge | place: Australia: Brisbane, Thorneside Wastewater Treatment Plant | collected 2011-06-22 ...
TGGCCTCGCTGGGCGGCTATGCCGAGGTGTTCCAGCGCAACGTGATGGCCAGCGGCGTGATTCCGCAGATCAGCATGATCATGGGTCCGAGCGCCGGCGGCGCGGTGTATTCGCCGGCCATGACCGACTTCATCTTCATGGTCAAGGACAGCTCCTATATGTTCGTGACCGGGCCCGAGGTGGTGAAGACGGTGACGCATGAGGAAGTGACGGCCGAGGAACTGGGTGGCGCCATCACCCACAACACCAAGAGCGGCGTGGCCGACGGCGCGTTCGAAAACGATGTGGAGGCGTTGCTGATGTTGCGCCGTCTCTATAACTATCTGCCGCTCAACAACCGTGAAAAAGCCCCGGTACGGCCCTGCGGCGACCCGATGGATCGCGCCGACCGCAGTCTGGACACCCTGGTGCCCGACAACCCCAACAAGCCCTACGACATGAAGGAGCTGATCCTCAAAACGGTCGACGACGGCGACTTCTTCGAAATCCAGCCCGATTACGCCAAGAACATCCTTGTCGGATTCGCCCGCATGGACGGCCAGACGGTGGGCATCGTGGCCAATCAGCCGCTGGTGCTGGCGGGTTGCCTGGACATCAAGAGCTCCATCAAGGCCGCACGCTTCGTGCGCTTTTGTGATGCGTTCAACATTCCGGTGATCACTTTCGTCGATGTGCCCGGCTTCATGCCCGGCACCAGCCAGGAGTACGGCGGCATCATCAAGCACGGCGCCAAGCTGCTGTACGCCTATGCCGAATGCACGGTGCCCAAGATCACGGTGATCACCCGCAAGGCCTACGGCGGTGCCTACGACGTGATGGCCTCCAAGCACCTGCGCGGGGATGTCAACCTGGCCTGGCCGAACGCGGAGATCGCAGTGATGGGCGCCAAAGGTGCCGTCGAGATCATCTTCCGGGAAGAAAAGAAAGACCCGGCCAAGCTGGCCGAGCGTGAGGCGGAATACAAGGCCCGTTTTGCCAACCCCTTTGTGGCCGGCAGCCGGGGGTTCATCGACGATGTGATCCTGCCACATGAAACCCGCAAACGCATCTGCCGCTCGCTGGTGATGCTCAAGGACAAGAAACTTGAAAACCCGTGGCGCAAGCACGGGAACATTCCGCTGTGAGACCCGAGGAGAACAACAAGATGTTTACCAAGATTCTGATTGCCAACCGCGGTGAGATCGCCTGCCGTGTCATCGCCACCGCCCGCAAGATGGGCATCAAGACTGTGGCGGTCTATTCCGAGGCGGACCGGGATGCGCGCCACGTGCTGATGGCCGACGAGGCTGTGCTGCTCGGCCCGGCGCCGAGCCGCGAGTCGTATCTGGTGGCCGACAAGATCATCGCCGCCTGCAAGCAGACCGGCGCGCAGGCGGTGCACCCGGGATACGGCTTTCTGAGTGAAAACGAAGCCTTTGCCAAGCGCTGCGAAGACGAAGGTATTGCCTTCATCGGCCCGAAGCACTATTCCATCGCCGCGATGGGCGACAAGATCGCGTCCAAGAAGCTGGCCAACGAAGCCAGGGTCAACACCATTCCCGGTTACAACGATGCCATCGAAACCGCCGAGCAAGCGGTCGAAATTGCCAAGGGCATCGGCTATCCCGTCATGATCAAGGCGTCGGCTGGCGGCGGCGGCAAAGGCCTGCGGGTGGCCTTCAACGACAAGGAAGCGTTTGAAGGCTTCAGTTCCTGCCGCAACGAGGCCCGCAACAGCTTCGGCGACGACCGCGTTTTCATCGAGAAATACGTCCAGGAGCCCCGCCACATCGAAATCCAGGTACTGGGCGACAGCCATGGCAACGTGGTGTACCTCAATGAGCGCGAGTGCTCGATCCAGCGCCGCCACCAGAAGGTGATCGAAGAGGCGCCGAGCCCCTTCATCAGCGACGCCACCCGCAAGGCCATGGGCGAGCAGGCCGTGGCCCTGGCCAAGGCGGTGAAATACCAGAGCGCCGGCACGGTGGAATTTGTGGTCGGCAAGGACCAGGATTTCTATTTCCTGGAAATGAACACGCGACTGCAGGTCGAGCACCCGGTGACCGAGTGCATCACGGGCCTCGACCTGGTGGAACTGATGATCCGCGTGGCGGCGGGCGAAAAGTTGCCGATCACGCAGGCGGACGTGAAGCGCGAAGGCTGGGCCATCGAATGCCGCATCAACGCGGAAGACCCGTTCCGAAACTTCCTGCCGAGCACCGGACGTCTGGTGCGCTTCGCGCCCCCGTCCACCAGCATGACCCAGGCCGACACCAGCGCGCTGTACGGTGTGCGGGTGGACACCGGCGTGCAGGACGGTGGCGAGATCCCGATGTACTACGACTCGATGATCGCCAAGCTGATCGTCCACGGCACCGACCGCAATGACGCGATTGCCAAGATGCGCGAGGCGCTCAACGGCTTTGTGATCCGGGGCATCAGCAGCAACATTCCGTTCCAGGCGGCGTTGCTGGCCCACCCGAAGTTCGTGTCGGGTGAGTTCAACACAGGCTTCATCGCCGAGCACTATGCAAAGGGGTTCGCCGCGGAGGATGTGCCCCACGAAGATCCTGAATTTCTGGTCGCACTGGCCGCTTTTGTGCGGCGCAAGTCGCGCGAGCGTGCTGCCGCCATCAGCGGGCAACTCCCGGGGTATGCGGTCAATGCGGGCAAAGACTATGTGGTCATCACCCTGGGCGCGGACGGCCAGCATGTCTACACATCGGCCCATGTCGACGAGTTCGTCGGGGAAACCGGATCAGCGCGGGTGGCGATGGGCTCGCGGACCTACGAGATCCGCAGCCGCTCGCGTCTGAACGACATCTGCATCACCGGAACGGTCAATGGCGAAGCCTTCACCGCCCAGGTGGAGCGCGGCACACCCAAGAACCCGCTGGCCCTGCGCCTGCAGCACAACGGCACGCGCATCGAAGCTTTGGTGGTGTCACCCCGCATGGCCGAATTGCACCGCCTGATGCCTTTCAAGGCGCCGCCGGATATGAGCAAATATGTGCTGTCGCCCATGCCCGGCCTGCTGGTGGACGTGGCTGTCCACCCGGGCCAGAAAGTCCAGGCCGGCGAACGCGTGGCGGTCATTGAGGCGATGAAGATGGAAAACGTGCTGTTTGCGGTGGCAGACGGTGTGGTGGCCAAGGTCCTGGCAACCAAAGGCGAGAGCCTGGCGGTGGACCAGCCCATCGTCGAGTTCGAGAAATGAACGGAAACCGAACATGAGCTCCATCCAACGCCCCTTCAAGGTGCTCGGCATCCAGCAGATTGCCATCGGCGGGCCGGACAAGACCCGGTTGCAAAAACTCTGGGTCGACATGTTCGGCCTGGAGGTGACGGGCACGTTTCGCAGCGAGCGCGAAAATGTTGACGAAGACATCTGCGCCATTGGCACCGGGCCGTTCAAGGTCGAAGTGGACCTGATGCAACCGCTGGACCCGGAAAAGAAGCCGGCGGTGCATGCCACGCCGCTGAACCACATCGGCCTGTGGATCGACGATTTGCCGTTGGCGGTGCAGTGGCTGAGCGAGCAGGGCGTGCGTTTTGCGCCGGGCGGCATCCGCAAGGGCGCCGCCGGGTTCGACATCACGTTCCTGCACCCCAAGGGCAACGACGAGTTCCCGATTGGTGGCGAGGGCGTGCTGATCGAACTGGTACAAGCCCCACCGGAAGTCGTTGACGCCTTCTCCAGGCTGGCAGCGGCTTGATCTGGCGCAAGGTTTGATCTCGGCACATCCATGGTGCGGGCTTTTACCGACGCACCACAACGGGGAGTCTGACTAGACTGCGGAGGCGGCGGTTTTCCGGCGCCGAAGGAGACTGGTTTGCATCCCACCATCCCCCAACAGACCGACACCCTTCACCGGGTGGTCGACTGCCAGTGGGCCTGCCCGGCCCACACCCCCGTTCCTGAATACATCCGGCTGGTTGCCCAGGGGCGTTATGACGACGCCTACCTGATCAACTGGGTCTCGAATGTGTTTCCGGGCGTGCTCGGGCGTACCTGTGATCGGCCTTGTGAGCCGGCCTGTCGCCGGGGCCGCGTGGAGCAGAACAACGGTGCCCATCCTGAGCCGGTGGCGATCTGCCGCCTCAAGCGGGTGGCGGCAGACATGAAGTCCGGGGTCCGCGACCGCATGCCCGCCGTGGCGGCGAAGAACGGCAAACGGGTGGCCTGTGTCGGAGCCGGCCCCGCCTCGCTGACGGTGGCCCGTGATCTGGCGCCGCTGGGCTATGAGGTGACTGTTTTTGATGGCGAGGCCAAGGCCGGCGGCTTCATGCGTTCGCAGATTCCGCGCTTTCGCCTGCCGGAATCAGTCATTGACGAGGAAACCGGCTACGTGCTGGAACTGGGTGTGCGCTTTCGCTCAGGACAACGGATCGAATCGCTCAAGGCCCTGCTGGATCAGGACTACGACGCGATTTTTGTCGGCTCCGGCGCACCACGGGGGCGAGACCTGGACATCCCCGGCCGGGCGGAGGCGGCGGCCTACATCCACATCGGCATCGACTGGCTGGCCTCGGTTTCCTTCGGGCATGTGACGTCCATCGGCCGCCGGGTGATCGTGCTGGGTGGAGGCAATACGGCCATGGACTGCTGCCGATCGTCACGGCGCCTGGGCGGCGAGGATGTGAAGGTGATCGTGCGCAGTGGTTTTGACGAGATGAAGGCCTCGCAATGGGAGAAGGAGGATGCCATTCACGAAGGCATTCCCATCATCAACTTCCACGTGCCCAAATCCTTTGTGCACGAACAAGGCCGGCTGACGGGCATGACGTTCGAGATTGTGCGTGCCGAATACGACGGGCGCGGACGGCGCTCGCTGGTGCCGACCGGTCAACCCGATGTGTTCTTTCCGTGCGACGACGTGCTCATCGCGGTAGGGCAGGAGAATGCATTCCCCTGGATCGAGCGGGATGCGGGTGTGGAGTTTGACGACTGGGGGCTCCCACGGCTGGGGCAGAAAACCTTCCAGTCCTCCCATCCGAAGGTGTTTTTCGGTGGTGACGCGGCTTTCGGCCCCAAGAACATCATCACGGCGGTGGCGCAGGGCCATGAGGCGGCGGTGTCGATCGACCGCTTTCTGCAGGGCGAGGACGTGTCCGTCCGCCCCCCGCCCATGACGTCGCTGCTGTCCCAGAAGATGGGCATCCACGAGTGGAGCTACGACAACGACACGTCGAACGACGCGCGCTTCAAGGTGCCGTGGGCCAGGGCGGAAGCGGCGTTGGCCAGTATTTCGGTGGAAGTGGAACTGGGTTTTGATGCGGCCACCGCGGTTCGGGAAGCCGGACGATGTCTCAACTGCGATGTGCAGACGGTGTTCACTGCTGCGTTGTGTATCGAATGTGACGGCTGTGTGGACATTTGTCCGACGGACTGCATCACCTTCACCGCCCCGGGCGAAGAGGCAGACCTGCGCACCCGGCTGCGGGCCCCCGCGACCAACCTGGAGCTGCCCCTGCTGGTGTCCGGAGAGCTCAAGACCGGGAATGTCATGGTAAAGGACGAAGACGTGTGCCTGCACTGCGGCCTGTGCGCCGAACGCTGTCCGACCGGCGCCTGGGACATGCAGAAATTCCTGCTCAACACGACCAAGGCGGGCGCGGGGTGCCGGGACGCCGCGATCAAAGGGGCGCGTACCCAACAGGCGGAGGTGCCGGCATGAAAACCATCAGCGCGATCAACGATTTCGTCATCAAGTTCGCCAACGTCAACGGCTCCGGCTCGGCCTCGGCCAATGAGCTGTTTGCAAAAGCCATCCTGCGCATGGGGGTGCCCGTGGCCCCGCGCAACATCTTTCCCAGCAACATTCAGGGCATGCCGACCTGGTATGAGGCGCGGGTTTGCGAAAAGGGCTACCACGGGCGCCGTGGTGGTGTCGACATGATGGTGGCCATGAACCCCCAGACCTGGGATGCCGACATCGCCGAAATCGAGCCGGGCGGTTACCTGTTCTATGACAGCACGCGGCCCATGCCGGCGTCGAAGTTCCGTCCGGACGTGCACGTCATCGGCGTACCCTTGACCGAAATCACCAATGCCGCCTATTCGGACCCTCGCCAGCGCCAGCTGTTCAAGAACATCGTCTACGTCGGTGCCCTGGCGGCTCTGCTGGACGTTGATGCTGCCGTCTTCGAAACCCTGTTTGCCGAGCAGTACAAAGGCAAGGAGCGGCTGTTGGACTCCAACATCCGGGCGCTGCGCCTGGGGCTGGACCATGTGAAGGCGCACCTGCCGCATCCCCTGGGGATTCGGGTGCAGCGCGCCGACCGTGTCGGCGACCAGATTTTTGTTGACGGCAATACCGCCGCCGGGCTCGGGCTGGTCTACGGAGGGGCGACGGTGGCTGCCTGGTATCCGATCACGCCATCGACCTCGATCCCCGAAGCGTTTCAGAAATACTGTTCGAAGTACCGGGTTGACCCGGCCACGGGCCAGCACAACTTCGCCATCGTGCAGGCCGAAGATGAACTGGCGTCGATCGGCATGGTCGTGGGTGCCGGCTGGAACGGTGCCCGGGCGTTCACCGCCACGTCCGGACCCGGCATTTCGCTGATGGCCGAGTTCATCGGGTTGGCGTATTTCGCGGAAATCCCGGTCACCATCGTCGACGTGCAGCGCGGCGGTCCGTCGACCGGCATGCCGACCCGCACGCAACAGTCCGACCTGTTCGCGGCGGCGTATGCGTCGCACGGCGACACACGGCACGTGCTGCTGCTGCCCCAGGACCCGCATGAGTGTTTCGAACATGCCGCCGCCGCCCTGGACCTGGCCGATCGCTTGCAGACACCGGTGTTTGTGATGACGGACCTGGACATCGGCATGAATCAGCGTCTGTGCCGCCCCTTTGCCTGGGATGGCAGCAAGCAATATGACCGCGGCAAGGTGATGACGGCCGAGGAGCTGGAGGCGGGCCGCGACTTCGGCCGCTACAAGGACGTGGATGGTGACGGCATTCCCTGGCGCACGCTGCCCGGCACCCACCCGAGCAAAGGGGCCTACTTCACCCGCGGCACGACGCGGGACCCCTACGCCCGCTATTCCGAACGGGGGCCGGACTACATCTACAACATGGAGCGGCTGCTGCGCAAGTTCCGCACGGCGGCGACGCTGGTTCCCCCTCCTGTCCTGCGCAAGGCCCGGCAGGGCTCCAGTGCGGGGGTGATCTATTTCGGCTCCACCACACCGGCCATGCACGAGGCGCTGGACGTGCTGGAGGCGGAGGACATCCACCTGGACGCGCTGCGTTTGCGCGCTTTCCCGTTCCCCGATTCGGTGCCCGATTTCATCGCAGCGCACGACCTTGTATTTGTTGTCGAGCAAAACCGCGACGCCCAGATGCGTGCGATGCTGATCAACGAGCTGGATGTTGACCCTGCCCGACTGGTGCGTGTGCTGCATTTCGACGGCACACCCATCACCGCCCGATTCATCACCCAGGCCATTCGCGCGCACCTGGCACCCGCCGAAGCCACGCAAACGCACAAGGAGGCCGCATGACCTGGATCGCCAAACCTGTTCTGCATCACCCGACACTGACCCGCAACAAGGTCGGCTACACGCGGCGCGACTATGAGGGGCGGATATCGACCCTGTGTGCGGGCTGCGGGCACGACTCGATCTCGGCCGCCATCGTGCAGGCCTGCTGGGAACTGGACATCCAGCCGCACCGCGTGGCCAAGCTGTCCGGCATCGGGTGCAGCTCCAAGACGCCGGATTATTTCCTGGGCGCGTCGCACGGCTTCAATTCGGTGCATGGCCGCATGCCTTCGGTTCTGACGGGGGCCAATCTGGCCAATCGCGACCTGCTGTACCTGGGCGTTTCCGGCGATGGCGATTCCGCGTCGATCGGCTTGGGACAGTTCGCCAACGCCATGCGGCGCGGCGTGCGCATGGCCTACATCGTGGAGAACAATGGCGTTTACGGTCTGACCAAAGGGCAGTTCTCCGCCACCGCCGATCGCGGCTCCAAAAGCAAGAAGGGCGTGGTCAACAGCGAAAGCCCGGTGGACCTGGTGGCACTGGCGCTGCAGTTGGGCGCGACCTACGTGGCACGCAGTTTTTCCGGCGACAAAGCCCAACTGGTGCCCCTGATCAAGGGCGCCTTGTCCCATGGAGGTGCCGCGTTCATCGACATCATCAGTCCGTGTGTGACGTTCAACAACCACGGTGGCAGCACCAAGAGTTACGACTATGTGCGCGAGCACAATGATGCGGTCAGCCGTATCGACTTCATCACCACGGCCGACGAGATCACCACCCAGTACGCCCCGGGCGAGGCGGTGGATGTACGCCAGCATGACGGCAGCATCCTGCGTCTGCGCAAGCTGCACACCGACTACGACCCCACAAACCGGGTGTCCGCCATGGCCTACATGCAGGCGCATCAGGCGCGGGGCGAGATCGTGACCGGATTGCTGTATGTCGACCCGCTGGCGACCGATCTGCACACGGCGCTGAACACGTCGGACCAGCCGCTCAACTCCATGGACGCTGCGCGGCTATGCCCCGGCACGCCGGCGCTGGAGCGCATCAACGCCACTTTTCGCTGAGAGCCCCCCATTCGTTTCCGGAGCAACACCATGACCGAGCGGACCGTTTTCCAGTCCATGTCCCAAAAACACGTCCTCAGTCTGGCGGGCCATGCCACGATATGGGAGGCCGCCTGCCTGATGACCGGCGCCAACTGCGGCAGTGTGCTGATCGTCGAGCCACCGGGAAAGCTGCTGGGCATACTGACCGAGCGCGACCTGATGACGCGGGTGCTTGCCAAGGCGCTTAATCCGCAGACGACCATCGTTTCTTCGGTCATGACCGCCAATCCGATCTGCGTCGGACCGACTCTGCCGGTTTCCGAGGCGGTGCTGATCATGATCGAGCGGGGATTCCGGCACCTGCCGGTGATGGCCGAGGGGGGACGGCTCCTGGGGGTTTTCTCGGTTCGCGACGCTTTGCCCCGGGAAATCAACACGGCGGTGGAGCTTGCCGAGTTTCGCGAACAGGTCAACGACGCCCTGGGCTGAGCGTCCCCGTCGCCTGGGCCGTGGGTCAGCCGCCGCTTTCGGTCCGGTTCTTGCGTTCGCGGGCGCGTGCCAGCGCCGCTTCGATGACCTGTCGTTTCCGGTCGAGCACCTGGGGATCGGTGTGGTGGGAGTGGGCCGGCAGGTCGGCCAGCTTGGTTTCGGCCTCTTTGATGTGCCTTTCCAGTAGATACCCAGCGTTTTTGCGTGCTTTTTCGCTATGAAATTCGTATCGCTTGCGGGCGGTTTCCGCCTGGGTTGCTGACCAGGCGTCCCATCCGGTTCTGGTGCCACTGGCGGTCTCCAGCACGATGCAGTCGACCGGGCAGACCGGAATGCACAGTTCGCAACCGGTGCACCACCGTTCGATGACGGTGTGCATGCGTTTGTTGCTGCCGATGATGGCGTCGGTGGGGCAGGCGGTGATGCACAGCGTACAGCCGATGCACCAGTTCTCGTCGATCCACGCGACCGTTCGGGGCACTTCGACTCCGTTGTCCGGATTGAGCGCCACAACTGGCAGCCCGGTCACTTCTGCCAGCCGCCGGATGCCTTCGGCGCCACCGGGCGGGCATTGGTTGATCGCCGCTTCGCCTGCAGCGATGGCGCGTGCGTAGGCCAGACAATCCGGTAAACCGCAGCGGGTGCACTGCGTCTGCGGCAGCACGGCGTCAATGGCTCGGGCTCGCGCCTCCACGGCGTCGGGAGTTGACCCCGCCGCGACGCGATTTGCGGCCCCGTTGTCGCGGGCCGCTGCAGCTTGCTCGGGCAGGGCAGGGCCCACCGGCTTACTGGCCGCGGGTACCCTTGCGGGCCGGCCGGGGCGCAGCGGTGGCCGCTTTGGCCGGTGCCGGCGCGCTCTTGCGGGCGGCGGGCCGGCGAGCCGGAGCTTTTGCGGCGGTTTCGCTCACCGCGGCCTTGGGCGCGGGTTCTGCCAGTTCGACGACCGGCACAACGGCTTGCTCAAGAACCGGCTCGATCGCGAAGGAGGGGGTGTCGGCTTCGACGACTTTGACGCTGACGGCCGGCGTGTGCTCGATGATGAAGGCCTTGACCTGAGGGTAGACCATCTCGCGCCAGCGGCGGCCACTGAAAATGCCGTAGTGGCCGGCGCCCTTGACACACAGGTGGTGGTGCTCTTTGCGCACGATGCCGGTACACAGATCGTGGGCAGCCTCCGTCTGGCCGGAGCCGGAGATATCGTCCAGTTCGCCTTCCACCGTCAGCAAGGCGGTGCCGGTGATGTCCTGCGGGCGGACCCGCTCGATCTTGCCTTCCGGCGAGCGAACGTCCCAGGTGCCATTGCACAGCTTGAACTCCTGGAACACCGTCCGAATGGTCTCCAGGTAGTAATCGGCGTCCATGTCGAGCACGGCGTTGTACTCGTCGTAGAACTTGCGGTGGGCTTCAGCGCTGGACTCGTCGCCTTTGATCAGGTCCTGGAAGTAGTCGTAATGACTGTTGGCATGGCGGTCCGGATTCATCGCGATGAACCCGGCGTGTTGCATGAAACCCGGATACACCCGGCGGCCAGCGCCAGGAAAGTTTGGCGGCACCCGGTAGATCACGTTGTTTTCGAACCAGCTGAAGCTGCGTTGCATGGCCAGGTTGTTGACGGCGGTCGGAGAGCGACGGGCGTCGATGGGACCGCCCATCATGGTCATCGACAAAGGCGTGGTTTCGCCGCGCGAGGCCATCAGCGACACCGCCGCCAGAACCGGCACCGTCGGCTGGCACACGCTCATCACATGGCAGTTGCCGTACTGGCGCTGCAGATGGCGAATGAACTCCTGCACGTAGTTGACATAGTCGTCGAGGTGGAATTCACCTTCGGACAGGGGCACTGTGCGGGCGTTTTTCCAGTCGGTGATGTAGACCTTGTGGTCTTTGAGCATGGTCTTTACGGTGTCGCGCAGCAGCGTGGCGTAGTGCCCCGACAGCGGCGCAACGATCAGGATCGGCGGCTGGACTTTCAGCCGCGCGAGGGTGTGCGGGTCGTCCGAGAAGCGCTTGAAGCGGCGCAGCTCACAGAACGGCTTGTCCACCTCAATGCGCTCATGGATCGCGACATCCACCCCGTCGACACTGACCGTGCGGATACCGAATTCGGGCTTCTCGTAGTCCTTGCCCAGCCGATGGATCAATGCATAGGCGGCGGCAATGCGCTGTGCCATCGGCATTTGGCCCAGGGGGCTGAGCGGATTGGCAAACAGCTTGGCGGTTGCCTGTGCCAGGTCGGTGAAGGGCTCCATCAGGGAGCGCTGGGTTTCATAGATCTGGTAGAGCATCGGGAACCACCTTTGTAAAAAATGCTGCGCTGCAATATAACACTTAACCCATGTCAAGTGTCGAGTGGATAACGACAGGCTTTCGCGCTGCTTTCACTATCCCGGAGGACAAGCCCGCGGGACGTTCCGGTGCCAGCGAACGCCCCCGTGTGCACTAAAAAAATGATAGCTTTAAGTGACCTTTTTACGCTGGGTATGGGGCGATTTCTTCATCAATCGGTGGAAGACGGCACCTGGCGGGTGCCGCCAGCCTTTACCTGGCGGTCAGATCACCTTGGCGACAGCCTGGCAGACGTAGTCGATGTTCTTGCTGTTCAGCGCCGCCACACACATGCGGCCGGTGTCGGTGCCGTACACACCGAACTCGCTGCGCAGGCGCACCATCTGGTCCTTGGACAGGCCCGAATAGCTGAACATGCCGATCTGGGTGGTGATGAAGGACATGTCCTTGCTCACGCCGGCTGCCTTGAGGCCGTCCACCAGCTTCTGGCGCATGGCCTTGATGCGCACGCGCATTTCGGCCAGTTCACCTTCCCACTGGGCGCGCAGCTCGGGGTTGTTCAGCACCGCGGCCACGATGGCGCCGCCATGGGTGGGCGGGTTGGAGTAGTTGGTGCGGATGGCGATCTTCAGCTGGGAGAGCACACGATCGGTTTCTTCCTTGCTGCTGCCCACGACACTCAGGGCGCCGACACGCTCGCCGTACAGGCTGAAACTTTTGGAGAAACTGGTGGACACAAAGATGTTCAGGCCCGCCGCCACGAACTTGCCGATCACGGCGCCATCTTCGGCGATGCCGTAGCCGAAGCCCTGATAGGCCATGTCCAGGAAGGCGGTGAGGTTGCGGGCCTTGACGGCGGCAATCACCTGATCCCACTGCGCGGGGGTGATGTCGTAGCCGGTGGGGTTGTGGCAGCAGGCGTGCAGCAGCACGATGGTGCCCTCGGCGGCCGCATTCAGCGCGGCCAGCATGCCGTCGAAGTTGATGCCGCCCAGGCCGCCGTTGGCGCTCTGGTCGAAGTAGGGGTAGGTGTCGACCGCGAAGCCGGCGTTGGTGAACAGGGCGCGGTGGTTTTCCCAGCTGGGGTCGGAGATCAGCACCGTGGCGTTGGGGCTGACCTTTTTCAGGAAATCGGCACCGATCTTCAGGCCGCCGGTGCCGCCGATGGCCTGCACGGTGGCCACGCGGCCGCTCTTGACCACGTCCGATTCCGCGCCGAACACCAGCCCCTTGACCGCGCTGTCATAGGCCGCGATGCCGTCGATCGGCAGATAGCCGCGCGCAGCGGGTTTGTCCATCATGGCCTTTTCCGCCGCCTGCACACATTGCAGCAGGGGCAGTTTGCCGTTGTCGTCGAAATACACCCCCACGCCGAGGTTGACCTTGTTGGGGTTGGTGTCGGCGGCGAATTGCTCGTTCAGACCCAGAATCGGGTCGCGGGGGGCCATTTCGACGGCAGAAAACAGAGACATGAAAGGTCCTTGGATGAATGGGTGTGTGGCAGGGTCGGCCCGGCTGCGTTAGGCTTTGCGGAAAACCCGCAATTTTAACGGGCCGCGTCGGCGGCCGCAGGGCTGACTCCATGCTTCCTATTCCCGCTGTCGATCCGGACACCCGCGAAACACCGGCATCAGGCCAGTTCATCCATTTTCCCGACTCGCCATTCGCGCTGTTTCAGCCGTATCCGCCTGCCGGCGATCAACCCGGTGCGATCGCCAAACTGGTCGAAGGTGTGCGCGACGGCGAAGTGTTCCAGACCCTTCTGGGGGTCACCGGGTCCGGAAAAACTTTCACGATGGCCAACGTCATCGCGCGCCTGGGCCGCCCGGCCATCGTGTTCGCGCCCAACAAAACCCTGGCCGCGCAGCTGTACAGCGAGTTCCGCGAGTTCTTCCCGAAGAACGCGGTGGAGTATTTCGTCAGTTATTACGACTATTACCAGCCCGAAGCCTATGTGCCCCAGCGCGACCTGTTCATTGAAAAGGACAGCGCCATCAATGAGCACATCGAGCAGATGCGCCTGTCCTGCACCAAAAGCATCATGGAACGGCGGGATGTGGTGATCGTCGCGACGGTGTCGGCCATTTACGGCATCGGTGAGCCCGAGAGTTACCACCGGATGATCATGACCATTCGCAAAGGTGATCGCATCGGTCAGCGAGACATCATTGCCCAGCTGATTCGCATGCAGTACCAGCGCAACGATCAGGATTTCGCCCGCGGGCGTTTCCGGGTGCGGGGCGACACCATCGACGTGTTTCCGGCCGAGCATTCCGAGCTGGCCCTGCGTATCGACCTGTTTGACGAGGAGGTGGACAGTCTGCAACTGTTCGATCCGCTGACCGGCCGCATCCGCCAGACTCTGGCGCGTTTTACCGTTTATCCGTCCAGCCACTATGTAACGCCCCGCGACAAGGTACTGGCAGCGGTGGAGACCATCAAGATCGAACTGGACCAGCGCCTGAAAGAACTGGTCGGCGCGGGCAAACTGGTCGAAGCGCAGCGGCTGGAGCAACGCACCCGGTTCGATCTGGAAATGCTCAGTGAACTGGGCCATTGCAAGGGCATCGAGAATTACACCCGCCACCTGTCCGGGGCGGCACCGGGTGAGCCGCCCGCGACCTTGACCGACTACCTGCCTGCGGACGCGATCATGTTCCTGGACGAAAGCCACCAGATGATCGGGCAGCTCAACGCCATGTACAACGGCGACCGCTCGCGCAAGACCACGCTGGTCGAATACGGCTTTCGCTTGCCCAGCGCGCTGGACAACCGGCCGCTGAAATTCGAGGAATTCGAGCGGCGCATGCGCCAGTGCATATTTGTCTCGGCGACACCCGCCGACTATGAAAAGCAGCATGCCGGCCAGGTCGTCGAGCAGGTGGTTCGACCGACCGGCCTGGTGGATCCGGCAGTAGAGGTGCGCCCGGCCATCCACCAGGTCGACGATGTGCTGCAGGAAATCCGCATTCGGGTCGAGCGGCAGGAGCGGGTGCTGATCACGACTCTGACCAAGCGTATGGCCGAGCAGTTGACCGACTATCTGGCCGAGAACGGCGTGCGTGTGCGCTACCTGCACTCGGACATCGATACGGTGGAACGTGTGGAAATCATCCGTGACCTGCGGCTGGGGGCTTTCGATGTGCTGGTCGGCATCAACCTGCTGCGTGAGGGGCTGGACATTCCAGAGGTTTCGCTGGTTGCCATCCTGGACGCGGACAAGGAAGGCTTTTTGCGCGCGGAGCGCAGCCTGATCCAGACCATCGGCCGGGCGGCGCGCAATCTGAACGGAACGGCCATTCTTTATGCCGATCGGGTGACCGATTCCATGAAGAAGGCCATCGGTGAAACGGAGCGCCGACGGGCCCGGCAACTGGCGTTCAATGAAGCCCATGGCGTGACCCCGCGCAGCATCGTCAAACAGGTGCGCGACCTGATTGACGGTGTTTATAGCCAAAAGGCGGGTAAGGAAGCCGCCCGGCAGGAACAGGCGGCGCTGGAGCGGGCGCGTGTCGAAGACATGAGCGAGAAGGAAATCGCCCGCGAAATCAAACGCCTGGAGAAGCAGATGCTGGCGTTTGCCCGGGATCTGGAGTTCGAAAAGGCCGCGGCCGTACGCGACCAGTTGGCGCATTTGCGCCAGCTCGCATTCGGCGCTGAAGGCCGTGATCTGCCTGCCGTCTGAACCGATCCACCCGCGGAACACCTGGGTTGAGGAACCGTTTGGGCGCGAAATGAACCGCTCAGTCTTTTACCCGAGCAATTCATTCGGAATTCTGGTATAGTCGAGTTAATTGCTCGGAAAAAGGGTGGCGCGTCGCGAAACCCCCAACCGGCAATCTCCCGGCGGCGTGTCCGTCCGATCTGTCCAGGCTTAGCGAGTCCAATCAGGAGTTAGCCATGCGTCTCACCACCAAAGGCCGGTTTGCCGTCACCGCGATGATCGATCTGGCGCTGCGGCAAAGCGCCGGCCCGGTCACCCTTGCTGCGATCAGCCAGCGTCAGCAAATTTCCCTGTCGTATCTTGAGCAGCTCTTCGGCAAGCTTCGCCGCCACGAGCTGGTCGAGTCCACCCGCGGTCCGGGCGGCGGGTACACCCTGGGCCGCAAAGCGGCCGAGATTTCTGTTGCCGACATCATCGTCTCGGTGGATGAGCCCATCGATGCGACCCACTGCGGCGGCAAGGAAAACTGCCAGGGCGACGGTGGCCGTTGTATGACCCATGAGCTGTGGGCGTCGCTGAACGAGCGGATGGTCGAATACCTCGACTCCGTGTCTCTGCAAAAGCTGGTGGATGACCAGCTGGCCAAAGGCGTCCGTGTGGAGGAAAAAACGGCAGTCAAGCGGGCGATTTCCAGTGTTCCGGTGGTCAAGCCCATCCGGGTCAACGCCCCGAATTCGGTCTTTGCCCTTGGCAACGTGTTCGCGAAATCCTGAGTTTGCTGCCCGGCGGTCGCTTTCGGCGCCCGGGCCGCGTTTTGTGCCGTTTGCCTGAACCCAACAGAAGCATGCAACCATGAGCCAGACACCCCATTTCCCCATTTACATGGACTATGGCGCCACCACGCCCTGCGATCCGCGCGTGGTTGACGCCATGATCCCGTGGTTGCGCGAACATTTCGGCAACCCGGCCTCGCGCAGCCACGCCTGGGGCTGGGAGGCCGAAAAAGCGGTGGAAACCGCCCGGGAGCAGGTGGCGGAACTGATCGGTGCCGACCCGCGCGAGATTGTCTGGACCTCTGGCGCCACCGAGTCGAACAACCTGGCGCTCAAGGGCGCCGCCCATTTTTACCAGGGCAAGGGCAAACACCTGATCACGGTGAAAACCGAACACAAGGCCGTGCTGGACACCATGCGTGAGCTGGAACGCCAGGGCTTTGACGTCACCTACCTGGATGTTCAGGACGACGGTCTGCTGAACCTGGACACCTTCCGGGCCGCGATCCGTCCCGACACCATCCTGGCCAGTGTCATGGCGGTCAACAATGAAATCGGCGTGATCCAGGACATGGTCGCGCTGGGCACGATCTGCCGTGAAAAGGGCGTGCTGTTCCATGTCGATGCCGCGCAGGCCACCGGCAAGATCGCCATCGACCTGAAAACCCTGCCGGTGGACCTGATTAGCCTGGCCTCGCACAAGACCTACGGCCCCAAGGGCATCGGTGCGCTGTATGTGCGCCGCAAGCCGCGTGTGCGGCTGGAAGCGCAGATGCACGGCGGCGGGCACGAACGCGGCATGCGCTCGGGCACCTTGCCGACGCACCAGTGCGTGGGCATGGGCGAAGCGTTCCGCCTGGCGCGCCTTGAAATGGAGCGCGACAACACCAAGGCCCGGGCCTTGCACCAGCGTCTGATCGACGGCCTCAAGGACATCGACCAGGTCTTCCTGAACGGCCACCCGACGCAGCGGGTGCCGCAGAACATCAACATGAGTTTCAACTTCGTCGAAGGCGAATCGCTCATCATGGGCATCAAGGGGCTGGCGGTGTCGTCCGGCTCGGCCTGCACCTCGGCCAGCCTGGAGCCCAGCTACGTGCTGCGGGCCCTGGGCCGCAGCGACGAGCTTGCGCACAGCAGCCTGCGCATGAC
>ERZ761607.3045-NODE-3045-length-16875-cov-17.323484_pt1 | contig 16875 bp, 19 predicted proteins | sample MGYA00511164_ERZ761607 | MGnify/ENA primary metagenome ERZ761607 (study PRJEB28899, sample SAMN02445080) | bioreactor sludge metagenome | biome: EBPR sludge | place: Australia: Brisbane, Thorneside Wastewater Treatment Plant | collected 2011-06-22 ...
GCCGAGCAGCGCGCGCGTGAGCTGATCGACGGCGGCAGCGCCACCACGGACTACCTGCGCTTCGGCGAGACGGTGCGCATCGAGATGCTGGGCCGCGACGGCCAGAGCATCTTCGGCGCCATCGACCAGCGGGTGGTGGGCCCCGGCGGCGCCGGGGCCCCCGGCGTCGTCTGGCTGGTCGCGGTCGGATGAGCCGCGCCATGAGCCTTTCGCCAGAGCGCCTGGACCCGTGGCTGCTGGACGAGGAGGCCTGGGACAGCCCCGGCCGCCTCACCGACGCCGACCTGTTCGCCCATGCCAGCCCCGGCTGGCGTCGCGGCAACGCCCCCCTTGAAGACCCGGAGGATGACCGATGAGCGCTTCATCGACCCCCGCCGCGCCGCTGCTGGCCGAAGGCCGGTGGCTGTGGCGCAGGCTTTATGTGTTCGCGACCAGCGGAGCGGCCTGGCTGCTGCTCGACCGTTTGATCACCGGTGTGCCGCCCGAGGCCGCGCCGCGGCTGGCGCAGGGGTTGATGGCCCTGCTGGCGCTGGTGCTGGTTCTGTATCTGGTGGCGCCGTCGGCCCAGCAGCTGATCGCGACCCTGGCGGTGCTGCGGCCCCGGATCGGCGGGGAGGACCGGCCATGAGCTTTCGCCTGTCTGAACGATCGATCAAACGGCTGGCCGGTGTTCATCCTCGACTGGTCGCCCTGGTTCGCGAGGCCGCGGCGCTGAGCCCGGTGGAGTTCATGGTGACCGAGGGTCTGCGTACGCCAGAGCGTCAGGCAGCACTGGTCCGGGCCGGGGCCAGCCGGACGAAGCGGTCGCGTCACCTGACCGGTCACGCGGTTGATGTCGCAGCCCTGGTCGATGGTCAGGTGCGGTGGGACTGGCCGCTGTATCCGCGGATTGCGGCGGCGTTCAAGGCGGCGGCTGCGCGACAGGGGACCGCGATGGTCTGGGGCGGCGACTGGACCAGCCTGAGGGACGGACCGCATTTCGAGCTGGACCGGCAGGTGTTCCCGTGAGGACGCCGGCGGTTCTGCGCACCCTGACGCCGTTGGGATGGGCAGTGGTCGTGGTGGGGGTTTCGACCATGGCCCTGATCGGCCTGGGCGCGCTGGGATTCCGCTGGGATCCGCTGGGGCTGACCGGGCGGCGGTTGGAGGCGGCAGAGGCCGGAGCGTCGACGGCCATTGCAGACGCCGACGCGCGTCGCCTCCAGGTCGAGGGCGCTGCGGACCAGATCCGGCGTCTCGACGAACTTCATCAACAGACCGTGGCGGTCGCGCGGGAGACCGCACGGGCCGCGACGCAGGCAAGGAGCGCCCATGATGCTGAAACCCCGCTGGACCCGGATCGCGCTGCTCGCCTTGCCGGGCATGACCGCGAGCTGTGCCGTCTCGCTCCCGCCGTCTGTGGAGCCCCCGCGGCTGACCCTGCCGGGTCAGGCGACGACGCCCTGCGTGCTCGAGCGCCTGCCCGTGACTCCGACCCAGGCCGATCTTGAGATCGCCTATATGGAACGGGGCGCGCGTCTGGTCGCCTGTGAGAGCGCCAGGGCGTCTGCGGTAGAGACCTTGATGGCCGAGCGGGCGTTGCAGGATCGATGGAGGCGCGAGACCGACGGCCGGCGCAGGCCGCCGATCTGGCCGTGGTAGAAGACAGCTCACGCCTTGCGGACTGACGGCGGAATCCCGGCCCGGCAAACCCGACCGGCACGACCTGCCGACCACCCGGCAGAACATGCCTGGCCTTGGCAGGTTCTGCCCGGCAGATCAGAAGCTGCGGAAGAAAATAGTCCATAAAATCAACGGCAGGCGTTCCGGGTTGCGCCTCTGATCCGTGGCTTCGTCCTTGCTGAACAGAACCCGAGCAGAACGCTCCTGACCGCCAAAACGGCGTCAGACATGTCGAAGACAAGAGGACAGCCAAAATGGCTAACAGCATCAACACGAACGTCGGCGCCATGGTTGCGCTGCAGAACCTGAACGCGACGGGCCGCGACCTGAAGGTCACGCAGGACCGTGTCAGCACCGGTCTGAAGGTCGGTTCCGCCAAGGACAATGGCGCGATCTGGGCCATCTCCCAGAATCAAAAAGCCAACATGGGCGTGCTCAACGCCACCCGTAACGCGCTGCAGCGGACCATGTCTGTCAATGACGTGGGTCTGGCCGCCGGCGAAACCATCATGGACGCCCTGCGTCAGATGAAGGAACTCGCCGCCGGTCCGGCAAGCGCCGCCCGGGACGCCGATCTCGCAGCCCTGCGGACCGAAGTGGTCGCTGCCCAGGCCGCAGCGGTGTTCGATGGCACGGCCGCCCTGAGCGGACTGACCCTGACCATCGCCGCCGCGCCCACCGCCGGCCAGATCGATGCGGACATCGCCTCCGCGATCACCGCCCTGCAGGCGCTCGGCACCTCGGCCAAGTCGACCGAGCGGTCGCTGGTCTTCAACGACAAGCTCCAGGACGCCATCGAGTCCGGCATCGGCAACCTCATCGACGCCGACCTGGCCAAGGAAAGCGCCCGCCTGACGGCCCTGCAGACCAAGCAGCAGCTGGGCGTACAGGCGCTGTCGATCGCCAACCAGTCGGGCTCGATCCTGCTCGGCCTGTTCCGCAACTAGGTCCGGGAGCGCTCCCGACCTCGTCAACCCGAGGGCTCACCGGCCCCGGCCGGTCAAGCGATCAAACGAAGGGCCCCCGCGCGCGCGGGGGCCCTTTGTCGATGTGACGCTGGTTGGATTCCACGGGGACGATCCGGCCCGGCGCGCCGAAATTCTGCTCCCCCCGGGGCCGGCGCGCGCCGGTTCAGCGCCCCGGAGGCTGGCCATGTCGAGGGCCGGAGACCGGCACGACCTGCCGACCACCCGGCAAATACTGCCCGAAGCCCGGCAGATTATGCCGGGCCAATAACGTGATGAACAAGAACTAACGTAGCAATTTCAATGGTGGTCGCTCTGGCACGGGGGGGCGCCTGATGGCTCCGTCCTTGCTTGTACCTCAGCGGGCAGAATGCTCCCGACCGCCAAAACGGCGTCGGACATGTCGAAGACAAAAAAGGACAGCCAAAATGGCTAACAGCATCAACACGAATGTCGGCGCTCTCGTTGCGCTGCAGAACCTGAACCAGACGAGCCGCGATCTGGCAGTCACGCAAAACCGCGTGAACACCGGCCAGAAGGTTTCGTCGGCCAAGGACAACGGGGCCATCTGGGCCACCGCTCAAAACCAAAAAGCCAACATGCAGGTGCTCAACACCACCCGCAACACGCTGCAGCGGACCCAGTCCGTGAACGACGTGGGTCTGGCTGCCGGCGACACCATCATGGACGCCCTGCGTCAGATGAAGGAACTCGCCGCCGGTCCGGCCAGCACGGCTCGCGACGCCGACCTCGCCGCCCTGCGGACCGAAGTCGTCGCTGCCCAGGCCGCGGCTGTCTTCGACGGCACGGCCGCCCTCAGCGGTCTGACCCTGACCATCGCTGCGGCCCCCACGGCCGGTCAGATCGATGCGGATATCGCCTCGGCGATTTCCGCCCTGCAGACCCTCGGCACTTCGTCCAAGTCGACGGAGCGTTCGCTGGCCTTCAACGACAAGCTCCAGGACGCCCTGGAAGCCGGTATCGGCAACCTGGTCGATGCCGACCTGGCCAAGGAAAGCGCCCGCCTGACGGCTCTGCAGACCAAGCAGCAGCTGGGCGTGCAGGCGCTGTCGATCGCCAACCAGTCGAGCTCCATCCTCCTCGGCCTGTTCCGTTAATCGAACAGGGATGAGGGCGGGGTCGTTCGCGGCCCCGCCCGCGCCGAAAACCTGAGCAGAACGCTCCCGGCAGCCAAAACGGCGTCGGAAATGTCGAAGACAAAAGGAAAGTCAAAATGGCTAACAGTATCAACACGAACGTCGGCGCCCTGGTGGCGCTGCAGAACCTGAACCAGACGAGCCGCGAACTGGCTGTCACGCAAAATCGCGTGAACACCGGCCAGAAGGTCTCGTCGGCCAAGGACAATGGCGCGATCTGGGCCACTGCCCAGAACCAGAAAGCCAACATGCAGGTGCTCAACACCACCCGCAACTCGCTCCAGCGGACCCAGTCGATCAATGACGTGGGCCTGGCTGCCGGCGACACCATCATGGACGCCCTGCGTCAGATGAAGGAACTCGCCGCCGGTCCGGCCAGCACGGCTCGCGACGCCGACCTCGCCGCCCTGCGGACCGAAGTCGTCGCTGCCCAGGCCGCGGCTGTCTTCGACGGCACGGCCGCCCTCAGCGGTCTGACCCTGACCATCGCTGCGGCCCCCACGGCCGGTCAGATCGATGCGGATATCGCCTCGGCGATTTCCGCCCTGCAGACCCTCGGCACTTCGTCCAAGTCGACGGAGCGTTCGCTGGCCTTCAACGACAAGCTCCAGGACGCCCTGGAAGCCGGTATCGGCAACCTGGTCGATGCCGACCTGGCCAAGGAAAGCGCCCGCCTGACGGCTCTGCAGACCAAGCAGCAGCTGGGCGTGCAGGCGCTGTCGATCGCCAACCAGTCGAGCTCCATCCTGCTCGGCCTGTTCCGCTAACACCGGGGAAGGGGACGGAGCCGCACGCGGCTCCGTCCCGCTTCTCCATCGCATATAACCGGGAGACGTCGGCCTAGTCGCCGGCGTTCAGGAGATGAATGCAGATGCAACCATAAGAGCGGTTGCGGCCGTCAAAGCCGAAACACCGCTGCAGTCCGGAGCCGACCATGGATCCAGTTCCAGAAATGCTGAAGACGCCGAACGCCAGGCCCGTTACCGGCTGGTGATCGAGCAGGGCCCCCGTGCGGGGTCTTTCGTCTACAAGACGCTGGACCGGGAGACCGGTGAGATCGTGCGGCAGCTGCCGAGCGAAGAGGTTCTGAAGTTGAGGGAACGCGACGACTACGGTGTCGGCGCGGTCATCAACACGACCGCCTGAACCGTCAGTCAGGACGGATTGTACCCGGGCCGCAGCCGCGCGCCCGGTCATCTTGCGTTAACCATACGCTCACGACTCGCCCCATAATCTGCCGTTGAACCGACCCGGGGCCGAATGCCATGACGAACAGCGTCCACTCCAACGCGTCAGCGCTTATCGCGCTGCAAAACCTGAATCAGATCAGTGACCGGATGGCGGCGACCCAGAACCGTATCAGCACGGGTCTGAAGGTTGGAGGAGCCAAGGACAACTCGGCCGTATGGGCGATCGCCCAGAACCAGCGGGCCGATCTCGGCGCCCTTGCTGCGGTGAAAACCAGTCTGGACCGCGCCACCTCGCTGGCGGATGTGACCCTGGCGGCCGGTGAGGCGATTTCCGATCTGATCATCCAGATGCGCCAGAAGGCCGTCGCCGCGTCTGACCTGTCCCAGACGCCCGAATCCCGGGCCGCGTACAATGACGATTTCCAGAGCCTCGTGCGGTCGGTGCAGCAGTTCGCCGACAGCGCCTCGTTTGACGGGGTGAACCTTCTGGACAACTCCCTGGCGGCCTCGCTCGACTTTCTCGCCAATGTCGATGCGGTCGACACCATCTCGATCGACCCGCACAACTTCACCGAGGCCGGTCTGGGCCTCAATACCCAGAACCTGCTTTCGTCGGCTGCCGCGGCGACCGCGCTCGGGGTCATCGATACGGCTCTGGCGACGGTGAACTCCGGCCTGGCCTCGCTCGGAGCGCAGGCAAAGCAGATCGAGACGCACAACGTCTTCGTCTCGAAACTGATGGATTCGCTTGAAACCGGCATTGGCAAGCTGGTCGATGCCGACCTGGCGAAGGAAAGCGCACGCCTTCAGGCGCTGCAGGTGCAGCAACAACTGGGCGCCCAGGCGCTCGGGATCGCGAACCAGGCGCCGCAGATCATCCTGTCGCTGTTCCGGAACTAGGCCGGTCGGCGAATACCAGCGGGACCGATCTGAATGGCGGCGGGCCGTCGCCGCGTCCCGATACCGTACAGCGAGAGCAATGATTTCAAGGCATTGACGAAGGCGATCTTCACAGCGTCCTCCTCATCCAGCGCGCCGTTAACGGGTGCGCAAGATCATTGTTCCCTGAGTCGCGTTCAAAGTCGCTCCGCAGCCGGACGTTAAGCGCCCGTTACGGTTGGCGCGTCACAATGACGGCCAGGAGCCGCCTGTGATCAACAACAGTTATCTACTGGGCCTGTATGGCGCGTCGGCGGATACGATATCTGCGTTCGCCAACGCCTCGTCGGGCGTGACGACACGCAAAACCCAGCCCACCGCGCCCTGGGTCAAGGACGCCACGGCGTCCGAAGCCAATGCGATCGTTCGCGCTGCGCTCTCGGGGCGCCGGTTGATCAACGAATCCGCCGCCCAGCTCGATGTCGCCGGCGCGTCTTCGGACTACCGCAAATTGTTTGCGCTCTATCAGGGGCTCAGCTCCCTCTCGGCGCTGGCGTCCCGTGCAGACGACCGAGGCGTTGGAACCAGCGAGGCGGCCCTGATCCGCAAGCGGTTTGACGCGGGCCTGACGGAAGTCAGCGACTACCTGAAAACCTCCAAATTCGCTGACCTGCGCATGGTGCAGGGCGTTTCGACCGTGACGGCCAAGACAACCGCGGCCGTGGCGAGAGACGGGACCCGCATTGTCACCGCCGCGGTCCATGAGGGCTCGCTGACCTCCACGGTGGACGGGTTCGCGGGCGAGGTTGCGTTCGACATCACCGTCTCGACCATCAATGGAGACAAGCTTGTCTCGATCGATCTGGCCGATATGGGAGCGGAGACCCGCACCCTCGACAACGTCATCGGCCATATCAACGGCAAGCTCGAGGCCGCAGAGGTTTCGACCCGGTTCAGCCGGGAGAATATCACCGGCGAGCCCCGCACCATCAAGGTGGGGACCAAGACCGTGACCCTGCCGGCGCGGGCGGACCAGTGGGCGCTTGTGATCCAGGGGACCAGCGTCGAGACGGTGCGGTTCGACGCGGCGGCGAAATCGGACGCCGTCTACGTCGTCCAGGCCGCGGGGGCCGACGGCCGTGGCGAGTTGTTGAAATTCCAGAGCGACGGGGGTTCCGCGCCGGAGCCCACGCAACCCGGCGGACAAACCGGCTGGGTGGCCGGGCGCGCCGCCCAGACAGCCCTGCCCAAGGGGGTTGAGACGGTTCGGGCCAGCGCGGTCGCGGCGGACGGCTCGCTTTGGATGGTCGCCGACATTGAGTCCGCGGCCGGCGAGCAGCCGATCAAGGGCGAGCGTGACGTGGCCCTGATGAAGTTCGACACCTCGGGCCGACTGGTGGCGACGCGGATGCTCGGCGCTGCGGATCAGGCCAGCGGCTACGCCATCGCCATCGCCGCGGACGGGCGGGTGGCGGTCGCGGGGTCGGTGACGGGCGCTCTCGAGCCGGGCGTCAGGGTGACGGACGCTGCACTGGCGGACAGTTTCGTCACGGTCTTTGACGGCGCCGGCGAGGAGTTGTGGACGCAGCGGCGCGGCGCCCGGGCGGCGGATGAGGCCACCAGCGTGGCCTTCGGGGCCGACGGCGTGGTCTATGTCGCCGGCCGTTCGAAATCCTCCATGCCGGCAGCCGCCGCCCTCGGCGGCTGGGACGGTTATCTCCAGGGCTTTACGGCGACGCAGGCGCACAGTCTGGCGCCGTTCACGGCCGTCGCGACGTCCATCAGCCAGTTCGGAACGGCCGGCGACGACAGCGTCAAGGCCATGACCGTCGAGGGTTCGTCGATCTACACCGCCGGGGTCGAGGATGGTCGCGTGGTGGTGCGCCATTACACGCCCGGCGACGGCGGCGCTCCGACTCTTGCGGCGACGCGGGACCTGGGGGCCGCCAACGGGGATGTGACCGGGATCGCCGTGTCCGGCGGCCGGGTGATCCTGAGCGGAACGACCCGCAACGCGGCCCTGGACATCGGCACGGTGAACACCGCCCACTCGGGCGGCGCCGACGCCTGGGTCGCCGCCCTTGAAGCGGATCTGTCCGTCAGCGCCGCTGACCGGCTGACCTATGTCGGCGGGGCCGGCGACGACAGCGCCGCCGACGTCAAGGTGCACGAGGGGAAGGTCTGGCTCACGGGCCTGGCTGACCGGCCGACGGACGCCGGCGAGGATGATCCGAGGCAGGGCTATCTCACCCGGCTCGATCCGCTGACGGGGGTGATCGAATGGACCCGGACCTGGCCGGGCGCGGGGCAGCAGGCGTCGCCCATGAGCCTGGCCGTCGCCAGCGGCGGCGCCAGCGTGCTGGATCGGCTCGGCCTGCCCCAGGGGCTGGTTTCAACAGGCGACTCCAAGGCTCTGACCGATGTGACGGCCTTGCGGCCGGGCGACCGGTTTTACGTTTCGCCGGCTGACGGCAGCCGGGCCAGAGCCGTGACCATCGACGCCAGGGACACGCTCCAGACGCTGGCTCGAAAAATCGAACAGGCCTCCTTCGGCCAGTTGACCGTCACGGTCGTGACGGATCCCCTGAAATCCGGCGAGACCGCGCTCTCCTCCGGGAACCGATTGCAGCGTCTTTCGATCACGCCGCGGTCCGGACGCGAGGGGGCGGTGTTGTCGAGCGGCGAACCCGGTCGCGACGCCCTGGCGGGGCTGGGCCTGTCCCCGGGGATTGTCGCTCCGAGGGCAGGCAAGGACGACCTCAAGATCTTCGCGCTGAATCTCCCGCCGACCCTTTCGCTGTCCGGGACGGACGCGATAAAATCGACAAGCGAACTGCTGACGGCCGCCATGAAGGCCGTGCGCGACGCCTACCGGGCCCTGTCGCCGGAGGCCAAGAAGCCGGTCATCACGGGCGCCGCGCCAGCCTATCTTACGGCACAGCTTGCCAACTACCAGGCGGCGCTCGCCCGCCTCGGCGGATAGGTCTTTACCGACGAAGGTCGTTGACGTGGAAGGGCCGGGCGGGGTTATTGGAGGCTCCATCCCCGCGAGCACTGCATGCCCCAGGACAATCGTCTTTTCATCGCTATCGGCGCCGGTCTGGCGGTCGTCGCGGCCGTGGTGATCGCCCTGATCTTCAGCGCAGGTCGGGAGCGAAATCCTGCGCCCCCGCCGGCGGCGCAGGGTGGACTGACGGTTGATGTCGCCGACGCGCCCGAACTGAACACGACGCGCGAACTGCGCTGCTTCGTCGACGGCCAGTACGTCGGCCTGGCCACCCTGTCAGACTGCGCGCGGCGCAATGGCGTGGCGACTGACGCGCTCGACGTCGGTATCGACGAGACCGGCGCCCTCGCGGCCGCCCCGACCGCCGCCTTCGCCCCGCCGCCCAGCGCTCCGCCGGTCGAGCTGACCGAGGCCGAACAGGCGCCGCTGCCCGAGCAGCAGCCCACGACCCAGCCGTCGGTGCAGCCAGCGTCCGGATCCGCCTGTTTGCGTCACACGGGATCGGACTGGCGTTCGCTGTCGTCGAACATGAGTTTGAACGCCTGCGTCCAGGCGTTGTACTCGGGCACCTGTGTGCGGCCGGGCGAGGCGCTGTACGGCCGCTGGGGTGACGTCACCCTCCGGCTGGTGCCCCGTCGGGTCGAGCAATCGAACGACAACAGCCGGTTCCGGACCCTGGCCGAGCAGGACCGAAGCTGCACATTCCCGGGGCTGCGCTGATGAAATACGTCGCAATCATAACGTTCGCCGCCGGCGCTGTTGCGCTCGCAGCCTGCGAGAAGGCCGTCGAAGCGCCGTTTGACCCGGGCGTCTGCTATGCCGTGGAAGTCGGAGCCGAAGGCGAGGCGCCGCGGTTCAACAAGGTGGCGGACAACCAGCCGCAGATCGAGTTCTGCGCAGCGCGACTGGAGGAGGTCCGCCTGCGGTTCCTGCGACTGGGGGGATCGCGTCAGGAAATCACGGGCTCTTACCAGGGTCAGTTCATCTTCATCGACCGTGGCGGCGTGTGGTATTCCCAGACCCTGGACGGCGGACGGTTCAACGCCATGGCCCGGACGGGCGACGGGCGTCTGGCCATGCCCGGCGCAATCCAGCGGGCGATCGACGGCACCCCGATCGCCGTCTCGGCCAATCGCGAGCCGGATCCGACGGCGCCGCCCGCGCCCTAGACGGAGCGGAACAAACGTGGAACAACGCGTTCCTGTGGATGGTGGCGACAAAGCAGACCCGCAGGGCCCGAAAGCGCGCTAGGCCCGGACAACAGACAATCGGCTCCGAACAGCGCGAAGCGCGGCGGGCCAGAACGAAGAAGGAGCTCGGCGATGGCGGGCAGCGTCAACAAGGTCATTCTGGTCGGCAATCTGGGCAAGGACCCGGAAATCCGCACTCTCAACTCGGGCGAACGGGTGGCCAACCTGTCCCTCGCCACCTCGGAGCAGTGGCGCGACAAGGCCACCGGCGAGCGCAAGGAAAAGACCGAGTGGCATCGGGTGGTCATCTTCAACGAGAACATCGTCAAGGTGGCCGAGAACTATCTGAAGAAGGGCTCGACCGTTTACATCGAGGGCTCGCTGCAGACCCGGAAATACGAGCAGGCCGGGGTCGAGAAATACACCACGGAGATCGTGCTGCAGAAGTTCCGCGGCGAACTGACCATGCTGGGCGGACGCAGCGACAGCGCCGGCGGCGGGGCCTCGCGCGGGGGCGATGACGACTATTCCTCGGGCTTCTCCACCGGCGGCGCCAACAAGCCCAGCGGTCCAAAGGAAAGCTACGACCTGAACGACGACATTCCGTTCTAGGTCGAGCCGACGCATCGCAGTCAGAAATGCCCTGAGCGCCGCGGCCTTCGGCGGCGCGCCACAGTCAGAAATGCAAAGTGTCGCCGTACGCGCTCGCGTGCGGCGGCCGTGCGCGTTAAGCCGGGCGGGTGACCACTCCTGACAAGCCGCATAGTCCGCTCTCGCTGGTCGAGATCCTCGCCATCATCGCGGTGGTGGTGATCTGGGGCGTGAACAATGCGGCGGCCAAATTCGGGACAGAGACCCTGCCGCCGCTGCTGATGGCGGCGCTCAGATTCGCCATCGCCGCGGCCTGTCTGATCCCGTTTGTCAGGCCGCCGTTCCCCAATTGGAAAAGCCTGCTGATCATCGTCGGCCTGGGCGGGCCGATCCATTACGGTCTGATCTATCTGGCCTTCTGGCTGGCGAACGACGTCAGTCCGGTGTCGGTCGCTGCACAGTTGTGGGTGCCGTTCACGGCCCTGTTCGCCTTCCTGCTGCTGGGTGAACGGCTGTCACGGTTTGCGCTCGCCGGCATGGGCGTGGCTTTCCTCGGGGTCGCCTGGATGACGCTGGACCCCCACGCCATCGAGGACTGGAAGGGCATTCTGGCGGGCATCGGCGCGGCGGGGGCCTGGGCCCTGACCACGGTCGTGGCGCGACGGACGACCTCGATCCCGCCATTGAAAATGCAGGGCCTGCTGTCGCTGGTGGCCTTGCCGTCGCTGGCCTTCGCCTCGGCGCTGTTCGAACAGGGCCAATGGGAGGCCGTGCAGCAGGCCGATGCCCTTGTCTGGGCCTGCGTGATCTGGGCCGGACTGGTGTCGTCGGTGCTGGCGACGACGATGGTCTTCTGGCTGGTGCAGAAGCGCGAGGCGGGGCGGGTGACGCCCTATCTGCTGGCCACGCCGGTGGTCTCCATCCTGATCGGCTGGGGGTTCATGGGCGACGTGCTGACGCCGCAGATCCTCGTCGGGGCCGCCCTGACAATGGGCGGCGTCGCGATCGTGGCCTTGGCCGAGCGCGGACTGAGGGCGGGCGCCGCCAAGGGCTGATCGCAAACAAAAAGGCCCGGACGCTTTCGCGGCCGGGCCTCCCTGCAGAATGTTGTCGAACCTAGAGGCCGGGCAGTTTGAAGCCCGTGTCGCGGCGCGGCGTGATGGAGATGCCGGCGCGACCTCCGGTCAGGGCCTGGACGCGGGCGTATTCGCTCGCCGCATCGACATTGACGGCGCCTTCAGAGGTCTGGATGGCCGTGGGCGCCTGGCTCGCGGCATCGTCGCGGCGCCAGAACATGATGCGGTTGGCCCAGCTCTCTTCCTTGTGCGCCAGGTCGCCGAACTCATCGTCCACGACATAGCGGGCGAGGGGGTCAGCGCGGTCGCCGCCGGCCTGGGCCACCAGGGCCTGTTCGCCTTCCGACCGCGTTACGGCCTGACGCTGGCCGAGCAGAATCTGGCGGGCGGCGGATTCGGGCGCGAGTTCCTGAGGCCGCGGCTGGCCCGGCGCCGGCGGGCGCAGGCCGTACTCCGGCGGAACGGTCAGGGGCGCGGTCGAAACGGTCAGAAACTCGTCCGGCGTGATCTTGTTCAGGCCCACGCCGGTGCGGAGACCGGAGCAGGCGCCCAGGGCGAAGGCGGAGGTCGTGAGGGTCAGAACGGCGACGGTGCGAAGACGCATATTTGATATCTCGGTGCGGGGCGCCGGAAAGGGCGCGCGCGTAAACCCTAGAGGAAGCGGCTGATTACGACTTTTCGGCGGCGAGGCCAACCTTGGCTTCCTGCTCCGCTCGCACGCTGTCGAGGATCAGCAGGACGACGCCGATGCAGATGGCGCTGTCAGCGACGTTGAATATCCACGGGAAGTTGATCTTCATCGACCCGAGGAAGACGTGCGGGCCGGAGATATCCAGAAAGTCGACCACGTAGCCGAAGCGGATGCGGTCGATCACATTACCGAGCGCACCGCCCATGATCAGGCCGATGGCGGTGATCAGCATGCGGCGGTCGGCCTTCAACGCCCACCAGCCAAGGATTCCGGCCACGGCGATCGAGAAGGCGCTGAGCATCCACCGCGCCGAGCCGTCGCCGAACAGGCCGAAGCTGACGCCCCGGTTCTCGACCCAGGTCAGGTTGAAGAGCGGCGGCAGGACCTGGATGTGGCCCATCTCGCGCAGGTCGAGGCCGCCCATGATCCAGGCCTTGGTCAGTTGGTCCAGGACGATGACGATGAGGGCGAAGCCGTAGGCGGCGTAGGCGATGCGGGGGATTTTCATTCGGGTCGCTGAAATGTGAAGGGCGTTCGGTTAGCAGCCCCCGCGCCGCGCGCGAAGGGGCAATCTCGCGCCATGGGGTCGCGGCGCCCTGTCCGCGCTTGTCCGGACGGGGCAGAGGCCCCAATTACCGCGTTCCCGCCAATCCATCCCCGCCCGCATCCGAGGAGCGCCGATGCCGCATGCCGACAGCCTGATTCTCACCCTGGTCGGCGGCTTCGTGCTGGCCTTTGTGTTCGGCATGTTGGCCAACCGGCTGAAGCTGTCGCCGCTGGTCGGCTACCTGGTCGCGGGGATCGCCGTCGGGCCGCACACCATCGGCTTTGTCGCAGACGGCGAACTGGCGCCTCAGCTGGCGGAGGTCGGGGTCATCCTGCTGATGTTCGGCGTCGGGCTGCATTTCTCGCTCGCCGACCTGATGAAGGTGCGAAAGATCGCGGTCCCGGGCGCCCTGTTTCAGATCGCGGCGGCTACGGCGCTGGGCTGGGGCCTGGGCCGGCTGATGGGAATGACCGATCTGGAGGCAACCCTGATGGGGTTCGCCCTCTCGGTCGCCTCGACCGTGGTCCTGCTGCGGGCGCTGGAGGAGCGTAGAGAGGTCAAGGGCCAGGCCGGTCGTCTGGCCATGGGCTGGCTGATCGTCGAGGACCTGGTGATCGTGCTGGCGCTTGTCATCCTGCCGCTGCTGGTCATTCAGCCGGGCGAGGTCATGAACGGAGCCGAACTGGCCAAATCCATCGGCTGGACGCTGTTGAAGGTCGCCGGTTTCACGGGCGTGATGCTGGTGGTCGGCTCCCGGCTGCTGCCGTGGCTGCTGATCCGGATCGCCCATACCCGGTCGCGGGAGCTGTTCACCCTCGGGGTGCTGGCGATCGCCCTCGGCATCGCCTGGATCGCCTATCAGCTGTTCCACTCCTTCGCGCTCGGGGCATTCCTCGCCGGGCTGGTGCTCAACAGCTCGCCGCTGGGCCACAACGCGGCCGAGCGTTCCCTGCCGCTCCGGGACGCGTTCGCCGTGCTGTTCTTCGTCTCGGTCGGCATGCTGTTCGATCCGACCATTCTGGTGCGCGAGCCCCTGGCCGTGCTGGGCGTGCTGGGGATCGTCATCGTCGGCAAGTCGCTGGCGGCGCTGGCCATCACGACCGCCTTCAAGCTGGACCGGGCGACCAGCCTGACCGTCGCCGCGGCCCTGGCCCAGATCGGCGAGTTCTCCTTCATCCTCGCGGCCGTGAGTGTTCAGCTTGGCGGCATGACGCAGGAGACCCACGACCTCATCCTGGCGGCGGCCCTGCTGTCGATCTCGCTGAACCCCTTCGTCTTCGCCCTGATCGACCGGATGGGCGCGAGGCCGAAGCCGCCGCTCAAGGGATCGCCCGAGGGTCTGCTCCTGGCCGAAGAAAAGGCCGCCGCCGTGAATCCGGCGACGGCCTGATCTGTCAGACGCAGGCTGGCGTCAGAGGACGCCGATCATCGAGGCCACCAGCGGATGGCGGACGATGTCCTGCTCGGCCAGGCGCACCACCGCAATGTCGGGCACGGGCTCGAGCCGCTGGGCGACGTCCATCAGACCCGAGATGCCGGGAAGCAGATCGGACTGCTGGGGATCGCCGGTGACGACCATGGTTGAATGCCAGCCCAGGCGGGTCAGCAGCATCTTGAGCTGCACATAGGTGCAGTTCTGGGCCTCATCGACGACGATGAAGGCGTTGTTCAGGGTGCGGCCGCGCATGTAGCCGATGGGGGCGATCTCGATCAGGCCCTCGGCCATCAGCGCCTTGACCCGCTTCATGCTGAGGCGATCGGACAGGGCGTCGTAGAGGGGGCGGAGGTAGGGGGCGAGCTTGTCCTCCATGTCGCCGGGCAGGAAGCCGATCGATTCGCCGGCCTCGACAGCGGGACGGCTGAGTACGATGCGGCCAACCTTGCCGGCCTCGAGCGCCTCGACCGCCTTGGCGACGGCGAGATAGGTCTTGCCGGTGCCTGCCGGACCGAGGGCCAGGACGAGGTTATGGTGGTCGATCGCCGTCATCAGTTCGGCCTGGCCGTCCGACTTGGGCTTCAGCGTCTTCAGATAGGCCTGGTCGCGATCGTCATTGGATGGATAGGGCGACCAGCCGGCGTGGGTTGGAAGCCGGCGTACCTTGGAGTCCTCCATGAACTGACGGGAATCGAGCACACCGTGTTCACGGGATGTCTCGCGGGTCTGACGTTTGATGGCCGCACGCTTGGTCATGGACGCCTCCAGGGCATGGAAGACGGCGACGCGGAAAACGCGACGCCGCAGGGCAAGAAAAAAGGCGATGCCGCAAAAGCATCGCCTCGAACGAAGGTGGGGAGGAGAGAAGGGGACGCGACGCATCCGCCCGGGTCGGAAGAAGGGTCAACTTCCAGCGGATGAATCCGCCGAACCGAGCGCACCACGCAAAATCCCCGAGGTCTGACCGGACCGGGCTTGATCCGGCTTCCAATCCGGGGCCGAAATGGCGGCCTCGAATCGCATCTACACTCTAAGCCTAACGTGGTTTACGAGAGCTTAAAGCCCTCGATTTATTGAGAAATGGCGGTGTTCGGATGAATGTTTACGGTCTCGGCGACAAGAAACCGCAGCTTCCGCCTGAGGGCGAATACTGGGTGGCACCAAACGCAACCCTTGTAGGAGACGTGATTCTCAAACCGGGCGCCAGCGTCTGGTTCGGCGCCGTGCTGCGCGGCGACAACGACCCCATCACCATCGGCCGGGACACCAATATACAGGACGGCAGCGTGCTGCATTCCGACCCCGGCGAACCCCTGACGATCGGCGACGGCGTGACCGTCGGCCATATGGTCATGCTTCACAGCTGCGAGATCGGCGACAACACCCTGATCGGCATCGGCGCGGTGGTGTTGGGTCGGGCGAAGATCGGGAAGAACTGCCTGATCGGGGCCAACACCCTGATCACCGAGGGGAAGGTCATTCCCGACGGCTCGCTCGTCATGGGCCAGCCCGGCAAGGTGGTGCGCGAGCTGGAACCGGGTCAGATCGAGGCGCTGAGGGCGTCCGCCGCCCATTATGTGCAGAACTGGAAACGCTATCAGCGGGATCTGAAGGCCTGAGCCTGTCGGTTCAGGCGATCCGGCGGCCGCCGACGGCGGCGAGCGACAGGGCGGGGCGGGCGGCTTCGCCCACGCCGATCGAGACCCGGGCGGTGAGCAGGCGGGGCTCGTCGGCGGCGAAGCTCAGGGTGGCCATGGGCGCATAGAGGCCCAGAATGCGATCCACGGCGCCGGACGGGCCGCGCAAGGGCACCAGCACGATCTCGATCTGGGCCGACAGGAAGCCGGCGAGGGCGGCGATGACGACCGGCCGGGCTTCGCGCACGGTCTGGGTCATGGCGGCGGCCACCAGAGGCCGGGAGGCGGTGCGCCAGACGGACAGAAAGGCATGATCCTTGAGCGGTTCGCCGTGGAATCCCTCAATCCAGGTGCCGGCCAGTCGGATGACGGCGTCGTCGCCATGGCGTTCGGCGATGAAGGCGCGCGGCAGGCGCAGGCCCAGAGCGTCCGGCTCGAGCGAGGCGCGATCAGGAATCCCCGCGCGCACGGCTCCCCGGCGGGACAGCCCGGTCCAATGGTCGATCAGGAATTGCGTGTCAGGATGAAACATCGCTCTGGCCTCTGGCCCCGGCGACGCAAGGCCCGCGCCTGCGAGGGGCCGGGCGAAAGGCAACGGAAATGAAAGGCTTTTGCGGTTCAGATGGACGCTGAAGCGAGCTGCGCCCGACGCAGACCGCATGAACTTGACGGGAGGTCGGCCCATGCGGGTGCGGATCATGACATGGCTGCTGGCGCTGGCGGGTTTCTTCGCCCTGACGCTGTTCGCCGACGAGGCGGCCGCCCAGTGCGGGCCGGTGTGCCCTCCGCCGCCGCCGCCGTGCTGCGAACCGCCGCCGCCGCCGCCCCCTCCGCCGCCTCCGCCGTGC